>LNFM01005809.1_pt1 | contig 65849 bp, 67 predicted proteins | sample 596031 | NCBI WGS metagenome assembly LNFM01 (sample SAMN04254537, study PRJNA301005) | activated carbon metagenome | isolation source: dual media filters at the Ann Arbor, Michigan drinking water treatment plant | place: USA: Ann Arbor
GGACCGCGAGCGTCCCGCTCGCTCATGAGATATGAGCGAGCGGGACGCTCGCGGTCCGGAAGAAAAATGAGGTAGCCGTCAGAGGTGCACCCCGCGCCGTCGGCGTCGAGCCGGCGCATCTCGACGTCGAGGCGCCAGGCGCCCGCGGCGCCGCTGACGCGGATCAGGTGATAGCGCGCGGCGCCATACTTGCTGTCGGGCGCCGCCGAGGCCGAGGCGACGCCGAGCACAGGCACCGGGCCGGACGGGCCGGCGATGCGCGCCAGCTCGCTGCGATGGTTGTGGCCATGCAACACGATCTCGCAGCCGACGCGGCGGATCATCGCCTGGAAGGCGGCGGCGTCGGTCAGCCGCTTCAGGCGCTTCTCGGTGGTGAGCGGCGGATGATGAATCAGCACGATGCGGCACAGCCCCTCGCGCCCGAGATCGGCCAGCAGGCGCTCGGCGCGGGCGACCTGCGCCTCGCCCAGGGTGCCAGTGGCGAAGAACGGTGGCTTGGGCACGCCGCTCGACAGGCCGACCAGCGCCACGGGACCGCGCCGACGCAGCGTCGGGAAAACGTCGAACGAGGCGGCCGGCGGCGCGCCGTCGCCGGCCAGCCAGGCGCCCCACAGGCCGAGCGTCCCGGACCAGCGCGAGGCGACGTAGACGTCGTGATTGCCGGGCACCAGGGTGACGTCGTGCGGCGCACCGAGAGCTGCCAGCCACGCCGCGGCGCGCTGAAACTCGTCCGGCAGGGAGATGTTCACCAGGTCCCCCGTGACCGCGATGTGGTCGGGCCGCGCGGCCTGGAGATCGGCGACGATGCCGGCCAGCGCCTCGGGCCGGTGCAGGCGCACGCGCCCGCGCCACCAGTTGACGTAGCCGGTCAGCCGCTTGCCCAGGAGCTCGCCGGCGCGCGCCGGCGGCATCGGCAGGTGAGGATCGGAGAGATGGGCGAGGGTGAACAACGGTCTTGTCATCCTGAGCGAAGCGAAGGATCCCGTGCCCTCGGCAAGCGGCCGTGAGGTCCTTCGCTGCGCTCAGGACGACAGAATCTGAAACTACCGCGCGCCGGCGACGCGCAGCTCGGGTTGGGCGGGCAGGACGCCGAACTGGCGGCCGATGCCGGTCATCACCTCGACCATGTGCTCGAGCTGCTCGCGCGTGTGCACGGCACATAGCGAGCAGCGCAGCAGCGAGACGCCGTTGGGCGTGGCCGGCGGCACGGCGACGTTGACGTAGATGCCGGCGTCGAGCATGGCGCGCCAGAAGCCGATCGCGGTCATGCGGTCGGTCGGGGCCGAGCGTGAAGCCCCGCGCCTTCAGCCCGTCGTAGAGGGTGGCGACGTTGGCCCACAGCTGCGTGCGCAGCTCCGGCCTGGCCTGCACGACCCGCAAGGCCTGGCGCACCGAGGCGACGATCGAGGGCGGCAGCGAGGCGGTGAACATGTAGGCGCGCACGGTGACGCGCAGGATGTCGAAGTCTGGATCGTCCGACACGCAGTAGCCGCCGATCGCGCCCAGGGTCTTGGAGAAGGTGCCGACGATGAAGTGGCAGTCGTCGATCACGCCGGTCGACTCGCACAGCCCGCGGCCGTGCTCGCCCAGCGCGCCCAGCGAATGCGCCTCGTCGACCAGCACGTAGGCACCATGCTTCTTGCAGACGTCGACGAACGCCCGCAGCGGCGCGCTGTCGCCCAGCATCGAGTAGATGCCTTCCAGCACGACCACGCGGTTGCCCGGCTTGTCGCCGAGCCGGCGCAACCGGGCCTCGAGGCTTCCGGGATCGTTGTGCTTGAAGCGCACGACCTCGGCCTGGGTCATCTTGCAGGCGTCGTAGATCGAGGCGTGGCTGTCGGCATCGATCAGCAGGAAATCGTCCGGCCCGGCCAGCGTCGAGATCACGCCGAGGTTGGCCTGGTAGCCGGTGGTGAACACCATGCAGTGCTTCTTGCCGTAGAAGGCGGCGATTTCCTTCTCCAGCGCGACATGTTCGCTGTAGCTGCCGTTGGCGATGCGCGAGCCGGTGGTCCCGGTACCCTCGGCGCGGATCGCCTCGATCGCGGCGTCCATGCAGCTGGGATCGAAGGTCAGGCCGAAATAGTTGTTGGTGCCGACCAGCAGCGTCTTCTTGCCGTTGATGATCGCCTCGGTCGGCGACAGTACCCGTTCCATGCGAATCTGGAACGGGTCGTAGCCGGTGGTGCGGACGTCGCGATAGGCCTCGAGCAGGCCGGCATGGCGGTCGAACAAGCCCATGGGTGCCCCGCCTGATAGTCGTAGATGAGACGAATTGAAGGAGCGGCGCCCTAACCGCGGGCGCTGAGGTCCAGGATCGTGTCGGCCAGCTCATTGACGGTGTGGATCTCGGCGATGACGCTCATCGGGATCGACACGTCGAAGCGGTCCTCGAGTTCCATGACCATGTCCATGATGGCCAGCGAATCGATGGTCAGGTCCTTTGCAATCACCGTGTCGCCCACGATCGGCTGGTCGCCGTTCTGGTAAGGCGCCAGATGATGGCAAATCTCGCGAATCACCTCGGCGCGCGAGATCTCGCGCGTGCGGGTGAAAGTCTCGATCATGCCGTCGTTTGCGACGGTCATTTCGTGGGTGGCGCTCACAAGCATCTCTCCCGTCCGGGGGGCAGGGTCAGGCGCGAGTGTTGTGACAGAAACGCCAATTCCTTGTGAAATGACAATTTGTTACCTAGTGTTTCACACCTTCTATAGCCACTCGCGACGGCGATACCACAAGACCGTGTCGCGAAAGCCGCTCGCCACCGGCGAGACGCCGGTCATGAACCGTCCAGTCCGGGTGGAAAATCTCGTTGACCTTGCCGGGGGTCAGGATCTGGACCGGGCCGCCCAGCCGATGGCCGAGCTGGTTGAGGCGGGCCAGCCCCACCATCACCGGACGCGGCACGGCAATCGACCAGGCTTTCCGGCCGAGCGCGAGAGCCGCTGCCTGCTGCATGTCGCGATAGCCGTAGCCACCCTCCCGGCCGTCGTCGATCTCGTAGATCGATCCGGCGGGCGCACGCTCGACCGCCAGCGCCAACGCCTCGGCCAGGTCCTCGACATGGATCAGCGACAGGCGGGCCGCGGCGATCGCCGGGCGCGGCGCCAGCCCGCGGGCGACGGCGCGGAAATAGGCCAGGGTCTCGCGGTCACCCGGCCCGTAGACCGCGGGGGCCCGAACCGCCAGCCACGGCCCGTCCCGGCCGGTGACCGCCTCCTCGGCCGCCTGCTTGCTGGCGGCATAGGGCGATAGGCGCGGCTCGCGGGCGGCCAGCGAGGACAGCAGGAGGAGCCGGGCGGGGCCGGCGGCAGCGGAAAGGCGGGCCGTGCCGTCGCGATTGACCGCCATGAACTGGTCGGCGTGCCGCGCCTTGATCAGAGCGGCGGCATGGATGACCGTGTCGGCGCCGTCGACCAGGCGCTGCAGGGCGTCGGCATCGCCGAGGTCGCCCAGAACCAGCTCGGCCTCGACGCCCGCGAGTGAGGGCAGTGGCGACCAGCGGCGCACCAGCAGCCGCACCCGCCAGCCGCGCCGGCCGAGCGCCGCCACCAGATGCGGCCCGACGAACCCCGTGGCGCCGGTGACCGCGACCAGGCGGGGCATGACGCTCATTCCTTATTCGAACTCCTCTGCCCCGCCAGAGCAGGGCATTCGCATGTGGCAAAAATCACCGTCATCCCGAGCGGAGCCGCCCAAAGGGCGGCATAGCCGAGGGACCTTGTCTTGCTGACGGCGCAACAAGAAAGGTCCCTCCACTGCGCCTCGCTTCGCGCGGCTCCGGTCGGGATGACGATGTTTGTTCCATAGGCGAATGCCATGCCCAGGGAGGGGAAAGGAACGCGAGCAGAAGGTCGCTGGGGGTACGCCACTGGTGGCGGAGTAGCCTCCGCCACCAGTGGCGTACCAGCCGTGATCATCTCGATTCACCTCACGCCGCCGCGGTTTTCGGCGCGTAGACGCCGGCCAGGTAGTTGGCCTTGGCGCGGGTGCGCGAGAGCTTGCCGGAGGAGGTCGTCGGCAGGCCGAGGCTCGGCGGCACCAGGGCGACGTCGCAGTCGATGGAAATCATCTCACGCACCGCGCCGGCGACGTCGCGCGCCAGCGCCTGGCGCCCGTCCTCGCCCGAGGCCCGCGCCAGCACGGCGACGACCACGCGCTCGCCATCGGGCGTGTCGATCGAGAAGGCGGCAGCATCGTCGTTCTTCACCACGCCGCGCGCCTCGAGCGCCCATTCGATGTCCTGTGGCCAGACATTGCGGCCGTTGACGATGATCAGGTCCTTGGCGCGGCCGGTGACGACGACCTCGTCGCCGAGCCGATAGCCGAGATCGCCAGTGTCGAGCCAACCGTCGGCCGACAGGACCTCGTGGGTGGCTTCCGGCTCGCCGTAGTAGCCCGGCATGATGCTGGGACCCTGCGCGAAGATGCGCCCGACCTCGCGCTCGCCCAGGACCGCGCCGGACTCGCCGCGCACCTCCAGGCGGTGGTCGGGCAAGACCCTGCCGCAGACGACGAAGCGGCGCGCCCGCCGCTCGTCGACCGGACCGGTGATCGGCACGGCGCGCTGCGCCTCGGCGAGCGCGGCGCGGTCGACCGTGTCGATGCGCACGCCGGTGCCGCCGGGAGAGAACGTGATGGCGAGGCAGACCTCGGCCATGCCGTAGCTCGGGATGAAGGCCTTGCGGCTGAAGCCGGCGCCCTCGAAGGTGTCGGCGAAGCGCTCCAGCACGTCGGGCCGGATCATGTCGCCGCCGATGCCGGCATGGCGCCAGCTCGACAGGTCGAGGTCGGCCGGCACCTGGCGCGCGGCGCGCCGGGTGGCGAGGTCGTAGCCGAAGCTCGGGCTGTAGGAGATCGTCCCGCGGTTGCGCGAGATGATGTTGAGCCATTGCATCGGCCGGCGGGCGAAGTCGCGCGGCGTCAGGTAATCGAGCGAGAGCTGGCTGGAGAGCGGCGCCATCAGGAAGCCGATCAGGCCCATATCGTGATAGAGCGGCAGCCAGCTCACGGCGCGGTCGCCGGGAACGACATCGAGCCCCGCCGGCCCGGTCATGCCGGCCAGGTTGGCCATCAGCGCTTTCTGGGTGATCTGCACGCCGTGCGGATGGCGCGTGCTGCCTGACGAGAACTGCAGGTAGCAGAGGTCGCCCGAACCGAGCGGCCGCAGATCGACCGGCTTCTCGGGCAGCGCCTCGAGAGCGGCGAGCCCGCCGTGCAGGCGCACGGCGGGAACATCGCCCGCGGCGTCGGCCAGGAAGCCCGCCAGATCGTCGATGCCGAACGCCGCGACCGCGCCCGAGGCGACGAGCTGGCGGCGCAGCTGGTCGAGATAGGCGTCCTTGCCGCCGATGCCGATCGGGATCGAGACCGGCACCGGCAGCAGGCCGGCATACTGGGCGCCGAAGAACAGGTCGAAGAAGCCTGGCCAGGTATCGGCGGTGATGAGAATGCGCTCGCCGGGCGCGAAGCCCGCACCGATCAGGCGGCGGGCGGCGACATGGCCGCGCGCGCGCGCCTCGCGCCACGACAGGGACGAAAGAATCTCGCCCCTGACACTATAAAAGGTGATGCCGGTCTCGCCCGCCGCCGCATAGTCCAGCATCTCGGGCACCGAGCGGAAGTCGGCGCGGCGCAAGGCAAGCCGGGAGTTGCGGGTGGGCAGCGGATTCATCGGAAGGGCGGTCTCCTAGAGCACATTCCGTGCGGCTGGAACAGCCGGGCGGAGCGGGCCTGCAGCAACGACTGACCCGGGTCGGGCGCTTTCGATTCGAGGCAACCGCCGCAGGTTCCCTCGAATCGGGAAGCGCTCTAGCAGAGGGGTGGGGCAGCCTCAAGGAGGCCACCAACGCGCCATCCGGACAGGCTGGCCAAGTTGACACACCCAGACCCCGGTTAGATAGTGCCTGCACCCGCTCAACCTCGGTTTATCCGTTCCGGAGCCGTGGTCGAAGAGCGGGTTATTCTTTTGATGGAGACTGCCGTGATTACGGCTGTGATGCCGACGTACGGTCGCAAGGACGTCGTGTTCGAACGCGGAGAGGGCAACTATCTCTACGCGACGGACGGCCGACGTTACCTGGACTTTACCTCCGGTATCGCCGTGAACGCGCTCGGCCACTGCCATCCCGCCCTGGTCAAGGCGTTGACCGAGCAGGGCCAGAAGCTGTGGCACACCTCCAACCTGTTCCGCATCGGCAACGGCGAGAAGCTGGCCCAGCGGCTGGTCGAGAGCTCGTTCGCCGACACGATGTTCTTCTGCAACTCGGGCGCCGAGGCGATCGAGGGCGGCATCAAGCTGATCCGCAAGTATCAGTTCATGAACGGCAAGCCCGGGCGCTACAAGATCATCTGCTTCCAGGCGGCGTTCCACGGCCGCCTCCTGAATGCGCTCGCCGCCACCGGCAACGAGAAGTATCTCGAAGGCTTCGGCCCGCCGGCGCCCGGCTACAAGCACGCGCCGCTCAACAACACCAACGTCGTGCGCGACATGATCGACGACGAGACCGCCGGCATCCTGGTCGAGCCGATCCAGGGCGAAGGCGGCATCCGCGCCACGACCACGCAGTTCCTCAAGGACCTGCGCGCGATCTGCGACGAGTTCGGCCTGCTGCTGTTCTACGACGAGATCCACACCGGCTTCGGTCGCACCGGCAAGATGTGGGGCTACGACTGGTCGGGCGTGAAGCCCGACGTCGCGGCGATCGCCAAGGGCATGGGCGGCGGCTTCCCGATCGGCGCCTTCATGGCGACCGAGAAGGCAGCGGTCGGCATGGTGCCGGGCACGCACGGCTCGACCTATGGCGGCAACCCGCTGGCGACGGGCGTCGCCAATGCCGTGCTCGACGAGCTGCTGAAGCCCGGCTTCATCGACGCCGTGCGCACCAAGGGCGAGTACCTCAAGGGTCAGCTCGAAGGCCTCGTGAAGAAGCACCCCACGGTCTATGCCGAGCAGCGCGGCATGGGTTTCCTGCAGGGCATCCAGTGCACCGCCGCGGTGCCGGCGGGCGACATGGTGACCCGCCTGCAGTCGCTCGGGATGCTGGTCCCGCCGGCCGGCGAGAACGTGGTCCGCGTCTTCCCGGCGCTGATCGCCGACAAGGCGGCGCTCGACGAGGGCATCGACATCCTGAGCAAGGCCGCGCAGTCGTTCGAGGCAGCCAAGGCAGCCGAGTAGTTGGCCATGGCAGCACCCAAGCACTTCCTCGACCTCGACCAGGTCGATGCCAAGACGCTTCGCCAGATCCTCGATCGCGGCAAGGCGATGAAGTCGGCGCGGCAAAATGGCGGGCACGACAAGCCGCTCGCCGGCAAGACGCTCGCCATGATCTTCGAGAAGCCGTCGACACGCACCCGCGTGTCGTTCGAGGTCGGCATGCGCGAGCTCGGCGGCCAGACCATCATGCTGGGCCGCGGCGACACCCAGCTCGGGCGCGGCGAGACCATCGCCGATACCGCGCGCGTGCTGTCGCGCTATGTCGACATCATCATGATGCGCACCACCGTCGAGGAGAAGCTCCTCGAGATGGCCAAGCATGCCACCGTGCCGGTGATAAACGGGCTCACCGACAAGACGCATCCCTGCCAGCTGATGGCCGACGTCATGACCTTCGAGGAGCATCGCGGGCCGATCCAGGGCCGCGCGGTCGCCTGGTCGGGCGACGGCAACAACATGGCGACCAGCTGGATCCACGCGGCCGTGCAGTTCGACTTCGAGCTGCGCGTCGCCTGCCCGCCCGAGCTCAAGCCGCCGGCCGACGTGCTGGCGTGGGCGGAGAGGTCGAAAGGGCGCATCACCATCGGGCACGACCCCGAAGCGGTGGTGCGCGACGCCGACTGCGTCGTCACCGACACCTGGGTGTCGATGGGCGACGAGGATCCGCACAGCCCGAGCGCCTCGCGCCGCCATAACCTCCTGCGGGCCTACCAGGTCGACCAGCGGCTGATGAAACAGGCCAGGAAGGACGCGATCTTCATGCACTGCCTGCCGGCGCATCGCGGCGAGGAAGTGACGGAAGAGGTCATCGACGGCCCGCAGTCGGTGGTGTTCGACGAGGCCGAGAACCGCCTGCACGCCCAGAAGAGCATCCTCGCCTGGTGCCTATCGTGAGCGCCGCGTCGGAAGCTTGGACTTCCGACGCCTGGGACAGCGTCCTTCCGTTCCAGCTCGACGCGCTCGGCGTGCGCGGCCGGCTGGTCCGGCTAGGTCCATCTCTCGACGAGATCATCGAGCGCCACCACTATCCGCTGGCGGTGGCGCGCCCGCTCGCCGAGGCGATGACCTTGTGTGCCGCGCTCGCCACGTCGCTCAAGTACGACGGCATCTTCACCCTTCAGATCTCGGGCGACGGGCCGGTGCGCCTGCTGGTCACCGACCTCACGACCGACGGCGCGCTGCGCGGCTACGCCCAGTTCGATTCGTGGAAGCTCGCGATCGCGCTCGGCGGCTCGGCCGAGGCGCCGGACGGCTACGTGCCGCGCCTGTTCGGCCACGGCCGGCTCGCCTTCACCGTCGACCAGGGCCGGCACACCGAGCGCTATCAGGGCGTGGTGCCGCTCGAGGGCCCGACCCTGGCCGACTGCGCCCACACCTATTTCCGCCAGTCCGAGCAGCTGCCGACCGGCATCAAGATCTCGGCGCGCCGCCACGAGCGCGACGGCAAGGGCCATTGGCGGGCGGCCGCGCTGATGGTCCAGCAGATGCCCGAGTTCGACGCCGGCCGGCTCGACGTCGACCCCGAGCAGCGCGAGGACGACTGGCGCAAGGCGGTGATCCTGATGGCCTCGGCGACCGAGGCCGAGATGCTCGACCCCGACCTGCCCGCCCCCCGGCTGCTGCTGCGCCTGTTCCACGCCGAGCGGCCACGCGTGTTCGCCCGCCGCGCCTTCGCCGCGCGCTGCCGCTGCAGCCGCGACCGCATCGACCGCGTGCTGCGCTCGCTCAGGCGCGAGGAGCTGGGCGACCTGCGCGATAGCTCGGGCAGGGTGGTCGTGAAGTGCGAGTTCTGCTCGACCGAGTACGGCTACGACGACGGGGATCTCGACAGGATCTACGCCTCGGCGGCGTGAAGCGATTAAGCCGGCGAACACGTCGCAGGTCGGCGGCGGGGCATCCGGGAAAGCGGTACCCGGCGCGAGACGGCAGGTTATAACCCGCAGCGATAGACCTGCTGCTGCGGTCGCTCGTCGCCAATCCCGGGGGGATTTGCGTTCGTCATTCCCGGCAGCACCATTCCATCATGCGCCGCATGAAGCCCTCGCAGGCGTCGATCTGCGAGGCGAGGATGTACTCGTTGGGCTGGTGCGCCTGGGCGATGTCGCCCGGGCCGCACACCACCGTGGGTACGCCCAGTGTCTTGCGGAAGATGCCGGCCTCGGTGCCGTAGACGACGCTGCCCACCGTGTTGGAGCCCGACCAGGTCGCGGCGAGCCGCTTGGCCTCGTCGTTGCCCTCGGGCGAGAAGGCGGGCGTCGAGGAGCGCAGCACCGTGTCGATCGCGGCGGCCGGATGCTTGGCCTTCATCTTCGGCAGCAGCTCCTGCTCGAGCCACGCCAGCGCGCGCGTGCCCAGCGTCTCGATCGGCACGGTCGGCAGCTCGCGATAGCCCCATAGCACCTCGCATTCGCGCGCCAGGATGTTGCCCGCGGTGCCGCCCGTGATCGTGCCGACGTTGAAGGTCGCGGCCGCCGGCATGAACTCGCTGTCCCTCGGCGCCTTGGCGTCGAGCTCGTCCTGCACCGTGTTGAGGTAGTGGACGAACTCGCCGGCGAAATGGATGGCACTGACGCCGAGATGGGTCATCGAGGAGTGGGCCTCGAAGCCGGTGAACTTGGTGATGTAGATCTGCGCGCCCTTGTGGGCGTGCACCACCGTCATCATGGTCGGCTCGCCGATGATGATGGCGCGCGGGCGCGGCACCTCGGCCGCCATGCGCGCGGCCAGCGAATGGGCGCCGACGCAGCCGACCTCCTCGTCGTACGACAGCGCGAAGTGGATCGGCTTGCGGAGCGGCGCCCTGGTGAGCTCGGGCAGCATGGCGAGCCCGATGGCGTAGAATGCCTTCATGTCGCAGGTGCCGCGGCCGTGGTATTTGCCGTCCCTGAGGGTGAGCGTCCACGGATCGGTATCCCATGGCTGGCCGTCGACCGGCACCACGTCAGTGTGGCCGCTCAGCACGACGCCGTCCTTCACCATCGGCCCGATGGTGGCGAACAGGTTGGCCTTCTTGCCGTCCTCGCTCGGCACCAGCTTGGAGGCGATGCCGTGGCCGGCGAGGTACTGCTGGACGTACTCGATCAGCGCCAGGTTGGAATTGCGCGAGGTAGTGTCGAACGCCACCAGCCGGCGCAACATCTCGACCGATCCGACGATCTCTCCTGCCATGATACGCGAACGCTCCCCGTTTTGATTGTCGCCTTCCGTCCTACGGCAGAGCCATGGCAAAGGGAAGAACAGCCGCAGGTGGCAGGGCTGCCGCTGCCGTGCCGGCAATGCGGACCTGGCGCCAGACCGGCCACCGAATCCCGTTCCCAAGACCTTGCAATGTCTGGCTTATTCCGGGATCGATTGCCCAGCCCGAGAGGGGCGCAGGAAAACCATCGAGGAGCTGCCATGCGATTCGGCATCGTCGCCATCCCCACCGCCCAGGACGCCGTCGGCCTCTTCGAGCGCGCCATCGCCTTCGCACAGCGCGTCGAGGCGCTGGGCTTCGCCGGCCTGTGGACCACGGACGCCTTCGCCCGCGGCAGCGCCACGGTTGATCCGCTGATCTTCCTCGGCGCGCTCTGCCAGGCGACCGAGCGCATCGAGCTCGGCACCTGCGTGGTGCAGGTGCCGCTGCGCCATCCGGTCGAGCATGCCCATCGCGCGCAGACCCTGAACCTGATGTCGCGCGGCCGCTTCCGCTTCGGCGTCGGCAGCGGCTCGACCAAGCACGATTTCGACGCCGTGCAGGTCGACTACGAGCGCCGCTTCAAGCTGCTGCCGGACCATCTCGCGGTAATGCGCAGGGTATGGTCGGGCGAGCCGGTCTACGGCCCCGCGCTTTCGGTCTGGCCGGGCACCGAGGGCGGCCCGCCGGTCTATCTCGGCGCCTGGCGCAGCCCGCGCTGGATCGACCTCGCCGCCCGGCACTGCGACGGCTGGATCGCCTCGGGGATCTATGCCGCCCTGGACGACCTGCCGTTCGGCCTCGACATGTTCCGCAAGGCCGGCGGCAAGCGTGCGCTCCTCGCCAACATCTTCACCGACCTGCGTCCCGATCCGCCGGCGCATCCGCTGATTGCCCGCTCGAAGGTGACGCTGGTGTGCGGCAAGGCCGAAGCCCGCGACCGCCTGCGCCGCATCGCCGACCTGGGCTTCGACGATGCGCTGATGATCGTGCCGTTCGGCGCACCCGGGATGCTCGACGAGATCCGCGAGCTGCTGCCGTAGCGGGCGCGCTCATGTTCCTCTGGCCCGCCAGGCGGCGGAGCTCGAAGGCGAAATCGACGCGCGTGGCCCCTCACTCGACCTCTCCTCACAAATCAGGGCATTCGCATCTGGCAAGAAGAGCCCGTCGTCCCGACCGAAGCCGAGCGTAGCGAGGCGTAGTGGAGGGACCTCTCTTGTGGCAGCACCAGCAAGAAAGGTCCCTCGACTGCGCCGCTCTTCGCGCGGCTCCGCTCGGGATGACGGTTTTTGCATGTGCGAGTACCTTGCCCTATCGGGGTGCCTATCGGGGGGAGAGGAACATGAGTTGGGAACGCGCCCTGCCTCACGCCGCGAACAGGCCGTCGGCGACGCCCTCGGCCTGGCGCTGCACGAGGCGGCGGTAGAGGCCGTCCTTGCGCTGCATCAGCAAGGCGTGGCTGCCGTCCTCGACGATGCGACCCTGGTCGAACACCAGGATGCGGTCGAGCGTGCGCACCGTCGAGAGGCGGTGCGCGATCACCAGCGTGGTGCGGCCGCGCATCAGGCGCTCCATCGCCTCCTGGATCAACGCCTCGGATTCGCTGTCCAGGCTCGACGTCGCCTCGTCGAGGACGAGAATCGGCGTGTCCGCCAGGAAGGCGCGCGCCAGCGCCACGCGCTGGCGTTCGCCGCCCGACAGCTTCACGCCACGCTCGCCCACCAGGGTGGCATAGCCCTTGGGCTGGCGCGCGACGAAGTCGTCGGCATGCGCCAGGCGCGCCGCCGCGCGGATCTGATCGTGCGACGCCGCGGGCCGGCCGTAGGCGATGTTCTCGGCCAGCGAGCGATGGAACAGCATCGGCTCCTGCTGCACGATCGCCACCTGGCGGCGCAGGCTGCCCTGCGTCACCCCGGCAATGTCCTGGCCGTCGACCAGGATGCGCCCGCCGTCGACGTCGTGCAGGCGCTGCACCAGCTTCACGAACGTCGTCTTGCCGGAACCCGAGGCGCCGACCAGGCCGACGCGCTGTCCCGCCGGGATGCGCACGGCGAGCCCGTCATAGACCTGCCGTCCCCGGGCGCGATAGCCGAACGCGACGTCGTCGAACACGATCTCGCCCCTGTGCACCACGATGTCGCGCGCGCCCGCGCGATCGACGACCCCCAGCGGCTGGTCGTGCAGGGCAACCAGCTCGTCGAGATCGTTCACGCAGCGCCGGAAAACGTCGACATGGTGACCGATGTCGCGCAGGTAGCCGTGGATCACCCCGTAGCCGGTGAGCACGAATACGACGTCGCCGACGCTGGCCGCGCCCTGCCACCAGAACAGCAGCACGAGCCCGATCACCGTCAGGCGCAGCGCCACCAGCACGATCTGCTGAAGCGTGCCGGCCCAGGTCGCGCGCGACCACAGCACGTGTGTGCGCGCACGCCAGCGGTCGACGACGCGGCTCAGCCGCTCGTCCTCGCGCGCCTCCGCGCCGAACGACTTCACGACCGGGTTGCAGGTCACCGAGTCGGCCAGCGTGGCACCCAGCCGGCTGTCCAAGGCATTCGACAGGCGCGCCGCCGGCGTGACGTAGCGCAGCGCCAGCCAGACGGTGAGCCCGATATAGACCGCACTGCCCAGCGCCACCGCCGCGCCCATCGCCGGCCATTGCAGGGCGAACAGCGCCGCAGCGCCCAGCAGGACGACGCAGGAGGGCCAAAGCGCCACCAGGATCGTGTCGTTGAGGTTGTCGAAGGCCCACATGCCACGGCTGATCTTGCGCACCGTCGAGCCGGCGAACGAGCCGGCGTGCCACTCCGACGACAGGCGCTGCACGCGCGCGAACGCCTCGCGCGCGACGTCGGACATCATGCGCAGGGTGAAGGCGATCACGACCATGAACACGCCGTGGCGCAGCGCTACGGCGACGGCCCCGCTGGCGACCATCGCGGCCAGCACGAGGGATGCCTCGCGCAGGGTGGCGTCGCGGTCGGCGTTCACACCGCCGATGATGTCGACCAGCCGGCCCGCCAGCATCGGCAGGACGAGCTCGATGACAGCTCCGACCAGCACGCCCGCCGCGATCAGGCCGGCGCGGCCGGGTTGACGGCGCCAGCGCTCCGCGACAAACGCCAGCGTATGCAGGAACGGGTCCGGCCCGCCCTTTGACTTGCGGTTTCTCATGTGTCGACGCCGAACCCCTCTCAGGATCAGGGTCGGCCCTTCAGGCTTGCGGCGCAGCGGTCGGCATCGAGAGAAGTCTCGACGCGCGCAAAGGCGCCGACGATTGGTGAAACGGGTGGAAGCGGAGGGAAGGCGCCAGGACGGCGGCGCCCGGGGCTGCTTTAGTTAGCGAAAGCGCCCGATGCCGAGCCGAAAGGCGGGCGTTGCGCTGATCGAGATGATCGACATCCTACGCCTCCTTTCGCTGAGGTTTTTCGTCGACAGGCGGAAATGTACAGTAACTCGATGACCGAAGCAAGACCGAGCGACACCGGGCGTCGCGCCGGGAGCGCCATTACCCTCGCTGTCGTCCTGAGCGCAGCAAGAGACCTCATGGTCCTGCTGCAATCATGCTTTGAAACTTCTGGCGCCGAGATGCCTCGCTGTGCTCAGGATGCCAGGGAGGACGTGTCGGCACTCGATATCTTCACATTCTCGGAGGGGCGCACACCCGGCACCGGGTTTCCTTCGTGCAGCGTCGCCGGCGTGTTCGCAGGCCCGGCGGCGGCGCGGCGCTAGACCGTCGCCCGGCCGATCATGGTCATGAACTCGCGGCGCGTGTCGCCGTTGTCGCGGAAGGCGCCGAGCATGCGGCTGGTCACCATGGCGACGTCCGACTTGTGCACGCCGCGCGTCGTCATGCACTGGTGCGCCGCCTCGATGACCACGGCGACGCCGCGCGGCTGCAGGACGTCCTGCAGGGTGTTGGCGATCTGCGCCGTGAGCTTTTCCTGGATCTGCAGCCGGAAGGCATAGGCATCGACCAGGCGGGCGAGCTTGCTGATGCCGACCACGCGCTTGTCCGGCAGGTAGCCGATGTGGACCTTGCCGATGATCGGCACCATGTGGTGCTCGCAGTGCGACTCCAGCCGGATGTCGCGCAGCATCACGACCTCGTCGTAGCCCTCGACCTCCTCGAACGTCCGCTGCAGCATCTCGCGCGGATCCTCGTCGTAGCCGCGGAAGAACTCCTCGTAGGAACGCACGACGCGATCGGGCGTGCCGACCAGCCCTTCACGATCGGGGTCGTCACCGGCCCAGCGGATCAGGGTGCGCACGGCGGCCTCGGCCTCCTCGCGCGACGGCCGGGTCAGCCCCGTCGCGGACGACACGAGCGCGCTCCTCTTCAGCATCCTGTTCATTGCTCGCTCCCCTCAGTTGAGCCGGCGGTCGACGGTGGGCGTATCGAGCGCGAAGGTCGGAATCTCGATGTCGAAATTCTCGCCCGCCTCGTTCACCATCTGATACGTGCCGCCCATGAAGCCGGATGGCGTGGAGAGCGGTGTGCCGGAAGTGTACTCGAACTTCTCGCCGGGCCGCAGCACCGGCGTCTTGCCGACGACGCCCGGACCCTTGACCTCGCGCATGCGCCCGAGCCCGTCGGTGACCTTCCAATGCCGGCTGCGCAGCTGGACGGTGGCGTCGCCGCCATTCTCGATGAGCACATGGTAGGCCCAGACGAACTGGGGCTTGGTCGGGTCGGACTGGTCAGGCAGATATTGCGGCCTGACGGTCACGCGAATGCCACGGGTTGTAGAAGAGAACATACGTCGAGAGCCCCTGCGTGGCCACAGACATGGGACGTCCCGGCCGAAAGGTCAAATTCGCCAAGCGGCTGGCGATTCAGAGCCAATTGGGATCGGCGGTGAAGTCGATGGTGAGCCAACGCTGCGGCCCTTCGCTGCCCAGCGCCTCGGCGATCTCGCGCCGGATCGCGTCGACGGCGCCGACGCTGTCGAGCGGCGTGTCGCCCGGCACGTGGACATGGATCTCGATGAACTGCGCGCGGCCGACCTTGGCGACGTAGCTGGTGTAGGACGTGAAGCCCCGGCGGGCGACGATGTCGTCCATCACCCGCCGGACATGGGCATCGAGATCGGGCGGCGTGATCAGCAGGATCTCGCGCAATGCGGCGCGCACGATGCGGATCGGCACGAACACCAGGCAGAGCGTCAGCAGCGCCAGGACCACCGGGTCGGCATAGACGGTGAGCGGCGCGAAGCGCGTGCCGCCGAGCGCCCAGGCGATGGCGAAGGCCGCCAGCAGCGCCGTGGTGATCGTCGCCGACATCAGCCAGCTCTGCGCGTCGAGGCGAACGAAGTCGGAATCGATGCGCCGATTGGCGCGCCGCGCGTAGAAGAACATGCCGAAGCAGATGACGCAGGTGACGATCGCGTAGGCCATCGCCCAGTCGAAGTCGAGCTGGCGGCCGCCCGCGAGGAAGCTGTCGACGGCATTCACGAAGGCGTAGAGACAGAGCAGCATCAGCATGCCGCCGTTGAAGGCCAGCACCATCGGCTCGAGATGCCAGTAGCCGAACTGGAAGCGCCGGCTGCCGTTGCCGCGGGCCACCAGGCGCGACACCAGGAGCGCGAGGCCCGACATCGCCGCATCGATGGCGGCGAACATGCCGTCGAACACGATCGACAGCGAACCCGACAGCAGCCCGAACAGGACGCCGAACAGCGCGACGAAGATCGTCACGCCGATCGACAGGCGAAGAAGCCTCTGCTCGGCGGCAGCCTGCTGCATGCCGCAAGCTAGCGCATCACAGGGGAAAGATCAGGCAGGTCGTCGTGCCGTGCGCCAGCAGGCGGTCGCTGGCATCGTAGAGCCGGCCTTCCGAGGTGCCGACGCGCGAGCCGACATTGATGACCTTGCCCTCGGCCCGCACCTTGCCTGTCTTCTCGGTCATGGCGCGCACGTAGTTCACCTTGATCTCGAGCGTGGTGTAGCCGATGCCGGCCCCGAGCATGGTGTGGATGCAGCAGCCCATGACGCCGTCGAGCATGGTCGCGGCAATGCCGCCATGGATGCTGCCCAGCGGGTTGAGATGATCGGCGGTCGGCATGTAGGTGAACTCGACGAGGCCGGGCTCGACCCGCGCGACCTCGAAGCCGATTGCGCGGGCGATCGGCGGCGCCGGATAGCGGCCCTCGATCATGCCCTGGAACAGGGAGAGCCCGTCGACGGTGCGAACATCGTCGAGCGAGAGCACGCCGAAGCCGGCATCCGGGACCATGATACGCTCCCTTCTCGATATCCGTGCATATACACATCGACACTTTGTCGGGGCAAGCGATGGCAGTAGTCTCTCTTCCATGTCGGCCGTGCCCCCGATCCGTTTGTCGCCGCGTGACTGCACCTGCTTTCGCATCCGCGGGGCGGCACGCCGCGTGACTCAGATCTACAGCCAGCACCTGGCGCCGACCGGTCTCAAGATCTCGCAATTTTCCCTGCTCGGCTTCGTCATCGCCGAGGGGCCCGTCTCGATTGGCCGGCTCTCGGACCTGCTGGCGACCGATCGCACGACGCTCACCCGCAACCTCGATCCGCTGCTGCGCGGCGGCCTCGTCGAGCGCGCTGCCTCGGGCGACAAGCGCCGGCGCGAGTTGGTGGCGACCGCAGCCGGCCGAGCCCTGTTCAAGCGCGCCCTGCCGCTGTGGGCCAATGCCGAGCAGGAGGTGCGCGACGCCATGGGCGCCAAGCTCACCAGCGAGCTGCACGGCGCGCTCGACCAGTCGATGGAGCGGTTGACCGCGCTGTGAGGCCAGGATGGATGGCCAACTCGGGCCGCCCTACCACCTCATGCTGAGGAGCGCCCAAAGGCGCGTCTCGAAGCATGGGCAACAGTCACCGCCTCTGGTTCCCATCCTTCGAGACGCGCCTTTGGGCGCTCCTCAGGATGAGGACAATGTCGTACGATGCGGGGCTCGCGCCGCTACAGGCTGGCGTCGAAGAAGCCGTGCTCGAGCTCCATGGCGCGGCGGTAGTTGGCGCGCACCGGAGCGGTGTCGCTGGCATGGCGGTCGAGCAGGGCCTCGAGCCGGGTCGCGAGCTTCTCGAACTCGGGGTCGGCGTAGGTCTCGACCCATTCGCGATAGAGCGGCGCCACGTCGCGCGTCTTCAGCGAATGGCCGAGATAGGCATAGAGCCGCATGCACGGCGTCAGGGCGGCGACGGTCTCGCCGAGATCGCCTGCCTCGGCGGTCTGCATCAGGAAGACGACATAGGCGTTGGTCGCCGGCAGCGGGTTGACGGCCGACAGATCGACCTGCCAGCGCTGGGCATAGCTCTTGTGCAGCTCGAGCTCGGCGCGCACGCCCGCGATCAGGTCGGCGAAAGTCTGCAGATCCTCGCGCTCGGTGCTGTAGGCGAGGCAGAAGGCGTAGGCTCGTGCGAACGATTCGAGGAAGTAGGCGTCCTGCGCGACATAGCCCTTGAAGCAGTGGATCGGCAGCGAGCCGTCGGCCAGCCCGCGCACGAAGCCGTGACCCAGGATGCGCGTGGCAAGATCGGAATTGTCCTGCCACAGCGTCTTGGCGAGCGACATCAGCCGCCGAGCGCCTGCATCAGGTCGGCGATGATGTCCTCGACATCCTCGAGCCCGACCGAGATGCGCACCGTGCCGTCGCCGATGCCGAGCTTGGCGCGCTCGGCCGCACCGATCCGCATATGCGTCGTGGTCGCCGGGTGGGTGATCAGGCTCTTGGCGTCGCCGAGGTTGTTGGAGATGTCGACCAGCTGCAGGCGGTTGAGCGTCTCGAAGGCCGCCCATTTGCCGGCCTTGAGATCGAACGTCACCACGCCGCCGAAGCCCGACATCTGCTTCGCCGCCAGCGCATGCTGCGGATGATCGCTGCGGCCGGGATAGAGCACGCGCGAGATGGCGGGATGGCCGGCCAGCGCGTCGGCGACGCGGGCGGCGTTGGCGCAGTGGCGCTCGATCCGCAGACCCAGCGTCTCGAGCCCCTTGACGAGGACCCAGGCATTGAACGGGCTGAGCGACGGGCCGGTGTTGCGGATGATCGGCTGCAGCTTGTCGAGGATGAACTCGCGCGAGCCCAGCACCGCGCCACCCAAGGTGCGCCCCTGGCCGTCGATGTACTTGGTCGCCGAGTGCACGACGATGTCGGCGCCCCATTCGAGCGGGCGCTGCAGGATCGGCGTGGCGAAGGCGTTGTCGAGCACGACCTTCGCGCCGGCCTTGTGGGCGAGTCGGCAGACCTCGGTGATGTCGACGATGTCGAGCATCGGGTTGGACGGCGATTCGAACAGCACTGCCTGGGTCGGCTTCGACAGGGCCTTCTCCCAGGCGACGAGATCGCCGCCATCGACCAGCTCGCTCTCGACGCCGTACTTGGGCAGCAGGTCGGCCACGATGTAGTGGCAGGATCCGAACAGCTGGCGCGCCGCGACGATGCGGTCGCCGGCCCTGAGCAGCGCCAGCAAGGCGAAGAACACTCCCGACATCCCGGTCGAGGTGGCGCGGCAGGCTTCGGCGCCTTCCAGCGCCGCCAGCCGGTTCTCGAACATGGTGACGGTGGGATTGCCGAAACGCGAATACTGGTAGTGGCTGCTCTCGCCCTTGAAGGTCGCCTCGGCCTCCTCGGCGCTAGTCTCGTCGAAATTGCTGCGCAGCTGGCCGCCGCGCACGGCACGCGTCTGCGGCCGCCACGCCGATTGATCCGCCCGCGCCTTCTTGTTCGAAATCGTCCCGTCCATCGTCCCCTCCTGCCGCCTGCGCCGCCGGCGCAAACGAAAAGCCCCCGACCGAAAGGACGGGGGCTTTGCGAGCACTCCGACCTTTTAGCGATGTTTAACGTGGTCGCAAGCCGGTCGGCCCAAATCCCACGATGACGCCGCTCTATAATATCGACAGCAGGCAAGCGCAAGCGCGATCTTGAAGGCGGCGTTGCCATTAGCTAAGTTGGCTAAGGTGAAGTATGTCAACACCCACGAGGCCAAGACGCAGCTGTCCAAGCTGATCGCGGCGGCGCGCGCCGGCGAGGAAATCGTCATCTGCCAAGCCGGCAAGCCGGTGGCGCGCCTGACCGCGTTTGAACCGGCGCGCAAGATACCGCGGCTGGGTACATTCGAAGGCTTGGTGGAGCTTCGGCCAAGCTGGGATTCCGAGGAGACAGATTCGGAGATCCAAGCACTGATGCTTGGCGAGGACAGCGAGGACCGTTGAAGCTGCTGCTCGATTCGCACGCCTTCATCTGGGCCTTCTCGCGACCGACCGAGTTGTCGACGACAGTCCGCCAAGCGATTGAAGATCCAAGCAACGATCGCTTCGTCAGCATATCGTCGATTTGGGAAATCACCATAAAGGCCTCGATCGGCAAGCTCGCCGTGCCGAGCAATTTCACGGATGCCATCCAGCATCTCGGCGCAGTGCCGCTGCAGATCACGATCCCGCACGTCAAACGTCTGCAGACCTTGCCTCTCCATCATCGCGATCCGTTCGATCGCCTGCTGATCGCGCAGGCGATCGAAGAAGACCTGACGATTGCAACGCGTGACCGACACTTTCCGGCCTACGGTGTGCCGCTGCTGATGGCATGAAGATCACGATCAGTTGAGCTTCTGCCGTGCCAGCGACTGTTCGCGCAGCTTGCTCAAGGTGATGCGCGAGGTGAGCGCCTCGGGATCGGTCTTGAGGTGGATGATGGAAGGCGGCGGCAAAGTCGGCCGTCCTCTCGACCGTCTCGCCATGGCCGCCGAAGGCGCGCGCATAGGCCGCGAAGTCAGGGTTCTTGAGCTCGGTGCCGTGCACGCGCGTCGGATAATCGCGCTCCTGGTGCATGCGGATGGTGCCGTACATGCCGTTGTCGACGACCACGATCACCACGTTGGCGCCGTGCTGGACGGCGGTGGCGAATTCCTGGCCGTTCATCAGGAAGCAGCCGTCGCCGGCGAACGACACCACCATGCGATCAGGTGCCGTGATCTTTGCGGCGACCGAGGCCGGCACGCCGTAGCCCATGGCGCCGCTGGTCGGTGCGAGCTGGGTCTTGAAGCCACGATACTGGAAGAAGCGGTGAAGGAAGGCGGCGTAGTTGCCGGCACCATTGGTGACGATGGCGTCGTCGGGCAGGCGCTTGTTCAGCCAGGCGACGATCTCGGTGACGTTGACCGCGCCGGGCTGCTCGTTGGGCTCGATGTTCTTCAGGTAGTCGGCGCGCGCGCCTTCGAGATTGGCCTTCCAGCGCGAGCCGTCGACCGGCTTCATCGCACGGGCGGCGGCGGCGAAGTTGGCCATGCCGCTGTTGACCGGCAGGACGGTCTGGTAGACGCGGCCGAGCTCCTCGGCGCTGGCATGGACATGGACCAGCGGCTGCTTGGGAACCGGCAGGTCGAACAGCGTGTAGCCGCCGGTCGTCGCCTCGCCGAGCCGCGGCCCGACCGCCAGGATCAGGTCGCTGTCCCTGAGGCGCTTGCCGAGCGGCGGATTGACGCCGATGCCGAGGTCGCCGACGAAATTGGGATGACGATTGTCGATCAGGTCCTGGTTGCGGAATGCCGTCGTCACCGGCAGGCCGTTGGCCACGGCGAAGGCCGTCATGTCAGCGCAGGCCTCGTGGCTCCAGCCGCCGCCGCCCACGATTACCATCGGCTGCCTGGCCGCGGCGAGCATGCCGCGCAGCGTCGCCATGTCGGCGGTCGACGGCGCGCCGCGCGCGATCTTGTAGGGGCCGGCGTCGGCGACCTCGACCTCGTCGGTCAGCATGTCCTCGGGCAGGGCGAGCACGACCGGGCCGGGTCGGCCGTTGAGGGCGCGATGGAAGGCCTGGCTCACCAGCTCCGGGATGCGCCGCGCGTCCTCGATCTGAGCGACCCACTTGGCCATCTGGCCGAACATGCGCCGGTAGTCGATCTCCTGGAACGCTTCGCGGTCGAACTGCTCGCGGCCGACCTGGCCGACCAGCAGGATCATCGGCGTCGAATCCTGGAAGCCGGTGTGCAGGCCGATGCTGGCGTTGGTCGCGCCGGGGCCGCGTGTCACGAAACAGACGCCCGGCTTGCCGGTGAGCTTGCCGTAGGCCTCCGCCATGTTGGCTGCGCCGCCTTCCTGACGGCAGATGACGTAGCGGATCGAGTTGCGCTGGGCATAGAGCGCGTCGAGCGCCGCGAGATAGCTTTCTCCCGGCACGCCGAAGATCGTGTCGGTGCCGTGGATGCGCAGCTGGTCGATCAGAACCTGCGCGCCGCTGCGACGCGGATGGGTCGTTGCCATGATCGATCCCTTAATTCGTGGGTGAGAATGAGGTGGGCACCAATATCTTGTTGTTCTTGCGCTTCATGCGCTCCCGACTTTTCTGCAAGGGACGATGGTCGACAATCATGGACATTTCCTCCAATCTACAATCGATTGTGTGACCGCGTCCGCACGATCTCAACCCTCGCTGAATGGTGGACACCTCCCGAGAAACAGCGCATAAGTGCGGCATTGCGACACTGGCCGAAAGAATCGGCATAGTCGCGGGGCGCGATTTCCGGTCAACGTCTTTCCGTGAGCTTCTTGGTCATCTGTCAAATGTCGATGAAACGCTTGGGCCCAGTCGTCCAGCAAGCGCGCGCCGGATTCCGCTCTAACATTCCTCCAGCCCCGAGCTTCGAATGAGTCGTAAATTGTTTGTGGGCAACTTGCCCTATTCGGTCACGTCTGAGCGCTTGTCGGAAGCCTTCTCTCAGTTCGGCACCGTTACTTCTTCAAAGGTGATCGTCGATCGCGAGACCGGCCGCAGCCGTGGCTTCGCCTTCCTCGAAATGGAATCGGATGACCAAGGAGCGTCGGCCATGCAGGCCATGAACGGCGCATTGCTGGACGGCCGGTCGATCGCCGTGCGCGAGGCCGTCGAACGTCAGCCCGGCGGCGGTGGCGGTGGCGGGTTTGGCGGCGGTGGTGGTGGTGGCGGCCGCGACGGCGGCGGCCGCGACGGCGGCGGCTTCCGCCCGCGCGGCCCGCGGCCACCCTACGGTGGCGGCGGTGGTGGCGGCGGCTACGGTGGTGGCGGCGGTGGTGGCTATCGCGGCGGTGGTGGTGGTGGCTACGGCGGCGGCGGCGGTGGTGGCTACCGCGGTGGTGGCGGTGGCGCTGGTGGCGGCGGTGGCGACGGTGGTGGCTACCGCGGTGCCCCCGCTGGCGACGGCGGCCCGATGCGTGATCGCCGGGCAGATTTCTCCGGCGCACCTCCGAGTGGCGGCGGTTTCGACAGTGGCGGTGGCGCTGCCCCGGGAGGCGACTTCGGTCGTCCGCCGCGACGTCGCGAGGGCGGCGGCGGTGGCGGCGCTGACCGCCCGCGGCGCGAGCGCGACTACGAGCCCCGCAAGCGCGGCTTCGACGACGATCAATAGGTCGGGGCGACCCTACCTCTCGAGCAGGAACGAGCGGGAACGCCGGAGGATGATCCTCCGGCGTTTTTGGTTGTGCGCATCGTTCGCTCGCCGGCAATACCTCCGGTCCTTCGGCAGCCAAATGTCTTTCCTTCCAATCGGAAATACGCGTGGCGCAGGATGATTGGGTGGCTGTTCCATTGGCCTGTTCCAGCCGTATCGAATGGGCTCTAGACTGTCTCGACCTGCAGACCAGGAGTTCGAGATGAAGCGACGCGCCGCGCTCGCGGGTTCCCTGGCTGCCTTGGCCGCGCCCGCGCCGGCCAAGGCAGCCGACGTGCCGGTCGACCTGCAGCTCGTCCTGGCGGTCGATGTCTCGCGATCGATCGACGAGATCGAAGCCGAGCTGCAACGCCGCGGCTATGTCGAGGCCCTGACCAACGAGCGCATCATCGACGCCATCCTGTCCGGCGAGCACAAGCGCATCGCTCTCTGCTACACGGAATGGGCCGGCACCCACTATCAGGTCGTGGTGATCGACTGGACGGTGATCGACAGCGCCGCCCAGGCCCGGCGCTTTGCCGAGAGGCTCGGCGAGGCGCCGCGTCAATCGCAGAGCTGGACGGCGGTCGGTGCCGCGCTCGCCCATGCCGGCCAGCGCTTCGAGGGATCGGGCTTTACTTCCAAGCGACGCGTCATCGACATCTCGGGCGACGGCCGAACCAACGATGGTCCGCCGGCCGAGATGGTGCGAGACCGGCTGGTGGCGCAAGGCATCGTCGTGAACGGCCTGCCGGTGATGATGAACCGCAGCAATTTCGGCCGTCCTCCCGACCTCATGCTCGACAGGTACTACGAGGAGAGCGTCATCGGCGGACCGGGCTCGTTCATCATCGTGGCCGACAATTTCGACCATTTCGGCCGTGCCGTGCGCACCAAGCTGGTGCGTGAGATATCCTCGACTGGCGCGATGCCGCACCCGCCTCCCGGCTGATCCCGGGACGACCGCATCCGGCAGATGGATCCCGGAGCAGCGATTTCGCTTGGCCGCGGTGCTCGCTTGGCCGCATCATCGCCGCACAATTCGTCTTTCTCGCCAAGGAGCCCCGCTCGATGCTGCCCAACGATCCAGTGAGCCAGGCGCGCCTCGACCTGACGACAGCGCTCCGGACAGCGGTCCGCCACGGGTTGAACGAGGGCGTTTGCAACCATTTCAGCATGGCAGTGCCCGGTCGCGAGGACCTGTTCCTCGTCAACCCGCAGGGTCTGCACTGGTCGGAGATCACGCCGGCCGATCTCGTGATCGCCGACGGCGCCGGCAACATCATCGAGGGGCGCTATTCCGTCGAGCCGACCGCCTTCTTCATCCATGCCCGCCTGCATTCCGGCAACCCGCGCGCCAAGGTCGTGCTGCATACCCACATGCCCTACGCTACCGCGCTGACCTCGATACTCGACGGCAGGATCGAGATGTGCACCCAGAACGCCTTTCGCTACTGGAACCGCATCGCCTACGACGAGCATTACTCCGGCGTCGCCCTGTCGGCCGAAGAGGGTGATCGCATGTGCCGGGCGCTGGGCGACAAGGACATCCTGTTCCTGCGCAACCACGGCGTGATCGTCACCGGCCCGACCGTGGCCCAAGCCTACGACGAGCTCTATTATCTCGAGCGCACCGCCATGGTGCAGGTGCTGGCGATGCAGACCGGCCGGCCGCTGCACAACATCGACGCCGAATCCCAGCAGGCCGTCCTGCATTTCGAATCGCTGAAGCGCCTGCTCGATCGGGACGAGCCGGGCTGGCGCCGGCTGGACGCCTGAGAGAGCCGCCATGCCCTTCGCCCGGCCCACCGCCGCCAGCCTGCTCGCGGGCCTGACCTTCGTCCTGTCCCTGGTGTCGGCGACGCCGCTCTCGGCGCAGGGCGTTCCGGGTGTCAGCCAGGGCCCCAGGCTCGGCGAGATGGAGATCAAGGCCTACCAGAAGATCCCGAAGACCAAGGTTGCCGTGCAGCTCACCTCGGACACGCACCTGTCGCGCGAGCTGCGACGCCAGGTGATGGTGCGCCTGTCGCAGCGCGGCAACGAGGTGGGCTTCAGCGGCGGCAACGTCATGCGCATGGACGTCACCTTCTTCGATCTCTCGGGCGGCGGCGGGCGCGACCAGGGAACGATCGGCGGCCAGCCCTATTACGCGGCGCCCGGTTCCAACCCGCGCATGGAGCTGCCCTCCAACCCGATCAGCCGCCGGGACAGCCTCGCGCCGGTTCCGGCCGGCCCCACGCTGCGCATCACCCTCACCCTCTACACCGTCGACGGCGGCAAGGTGCTGTGGACGGCGACCGGCTCGTGCGTCTCGCAAGCGGACAGGGCGCAGCGCGCCGGCGATGCCATCATCAACCGCATTTTCGACAATGCCGACCGGAGCATGACCGGCGACGCCGGCTGCCCGTTCTGACCGCCCCCGTTCCGACCGTCTCGCCCCACAGAAGGATCTCGCTTAATGCCGCGACTGGCTCCGCTCGACCTCGACAATCTCACGCCCGAACAAAAGAAGGTCGCCGACGCGATCGTGTCGGGCCCGCGCGGCGGCCTGCGCGGCCCGTTCGAGCCTTGGTTGCGCAGCCCCACGCTGGCCGATCGCGCCCAGAAGCTCGGCGAGTATTGCCGCTTCGACAACTCGCTGCCGAACGATCTCAGCGAGCTCGCGATCTGCCTGGTCGGCCGACACTTCAAGGCGCAGTACGAGTTCTATGCCCATGCCCGGCTCGCCAGGCAGGCGGGCCTCTCGGCCGAGATCGTCGAGGCGATCCGGACGCGCGCCACGCCGCCCTTTACGCGCGAGGTCGAGCGGGTCATCTACGATTTCGTCACCGAGTATCTCGAGACCAATCGCGTAGCCCAGGCCAACTACAAGCGCGCCGTCGACGCCTTCGGCGAGCAGGGCGTGGTCGACCTGGTGGGGGTATGCGGCTACTACATGCTGGTGTCGATGACGCTCAATGTCTTCGAGATGCCCTTGCCGCCGGGCGAGCCCGAACCGCTGGCGTGACGTCCATTCCTCGGGGTCGTTTACCGTGAGCGCCGCCCTCTCAGGCGAAGCAACCTCCGCCTGAGAGGGCGGCGCTCACGGCTATTCCTCGAAGATCGCGACGGCGCGCGTCCAGCCGGCCGAGGCGCCACGGATCTTGTGCGGGAAGCAGGCGATGGTGAAGCCGTCGGGCGGCAGCGCCTCCAGGTTGTGCAGCTTCTCGAGATGGCAGTAGCCGATGTCGCGGCCCGCCTTGTGGCCTTCCCAGATGATCGACGGGTCGTGGTCGCGCGCCCATCGCTGGGCAGTGAAGTAGAATGGAGCGTCCCAGCTCCAGGCGTCGGTGCCGGTGAGGCGGATGCCGCGTTCCAGCAGGTACATGGTGGCGTCGTAGCCCATGCCGCACCCGGCATTGACGTAGTCGTCGTTGCCGTAGCGCGAGCCCGCCCGCGTGTTGACGACGACGATCTCGAGCGGCTTCAGCGCGTGGCCGATGCGCGCCAGCTCCTCCTCGATCTCGCTGGCGGTGATGACGTGGCCATCTTCCATGGCGCGGAAGTCGAGCTTGACGCCGGGCTGGAAGCACCATTCGAGCGGCACCTCGTCGATGGTGATGGCGCGCTCGCCCTTGTTCATCGTCGGATGGAAATGATAGGGCGCGTGTTCTCGACCGCCCACCCGGCGCCGTCGGGCAGGTCTTCCTTCTGGAGGCCGGGGAAGAAGCCGGCGATCTGTGCCGCCGTGTTCTCGTGCCTGTGATACTGAATCCGGGGGTTGAACGGGACGGGATCGGAGATCACGTCGTTCTCAAGGTAGATCGACAGATCGACGAAGCGACGGGGCATCGTATCAGGGACCGGTGAGAGAGTTCAGGATTGCCCGGGTGAGCAGCTTGCCAATGCACTTCTGCCCGAAGTCGTTGAGGTGCAGGCCGTCGAGCTGCACGAATTGTGCATACGGCATGCCATCCTCGTACCAGCCGCGCATGATGTCGTAGCGGCGGAACAGGCCGGCGCCGTGCTCGCGCGCCGCCGCGGCCATGACCCTCTCGTAGGCCTCCTTGTCGGCCACCGCGACGACCGCCGGCACGTACTGCAGGTTCATCAGCACGAAGTCCGACCCGAGCGACTTGCCGAGCATGAGGCCGTTGCGCAACCAGCGCTCGAACTTGTCGAGCGGCATGTGGCGGATGGTGGCGTTGGTGCCGGTCTGCCACACCACCAGCGAGGCCGGGTTGCCCTCCATCTCGGTGCGCATGCGCGCCGCCATCTCCTCGACGTCCTGCCCGCCGATGCCACGGTTGACGACGTCTACCTCGACGCCGGGCAGCGCCTTGCCGAGGCCCATCTTGAGCTGCGCCGGATAGGCGAAGGCGGGGTTGGAAACGCCGTAGCCTGACGTCGACGACGAGCCCAAGGCGATGATGCGCAGCTGCTTGCGCTTGGCGATCGCCTCGCGGGCGATATTGAGCGGGTTGCCGAGGTCGAGAAGCTTGGGCTCGGCGCGGCACAAGGACATGGATTGCGGCCAAGCAGCCGCCGGCAGGAGAAGCGCCAGCGCTGCCGCCAGTCCCAGCCAGGATTGCCGCAGACGACGGCTCATGCCACGGCTCCCGCCATGGTCGGCGTCCGCCCCTTTGCAGGTCCCCCGCCACCCTTGAACCAGGCCGCCATATAGGCGGCGCAGCACATGATGACGATTCCCCCCACACTCACCCCGATTTGCGACAGGACCGACTCCTCGAAATGGCTGACGATCACCTGCCCGGACAACGCCAGGAATGTACCGAGGCAGAATATAAGTAAGGACTGCTCCCCGCATCTGCGAAATGGCTCGAAGACTCGCCACCTCAGAAAAGCCGCCCCGGCGGGAACGGCCAGGCGGACCAGCCAGGCAAGGGCCAGGAAATGCACGAAGCGCAGGATGTCTATATTCGTCTTGTCGATCGGGTAGATCACCCGGGCGACCCAGGCGGGCACCAGCCGCTCGATGGGATTGTAGTGCCAGGACAGCGCTATGAACCCGGAGAACAGCAGATAGAGGATGGCCAGGACGGCCAGCGGCCAGCGAAAGCGGTCGAGCCAGGCGATTTCCTTTCCCAGCACCGCGCAACAGGCGCCGACATAGAACACGACCTGCCACGCCATGGGATTGAAATACCAGACCTTGCCGTCGGGATAGGCCGGCAGGTTCCACGAATAACGGCAGGTCACGGCGTAAAGGCCGAGGGAGACAGCGATGACGGCCAGCGGCCAGCGCACGATGGCCGGCAGCACGAAGGGAAAGACCGCAAGCAGAACGATGTAGAGCGGCAGGACGTCGAGATTGACCGGCCGGAACTTGAGCAGGGCCGCCTCGAGGATGGCCTGGTAGGGATTCTCGCCGAACCCGAGCAGTTCCATCTCGTCGATCAGCGACGGCGTGTCGCGGGCGATCGAGACCCAGGCGACCTGCGCCGTGAAGGCGACGAACAGCAGGATATGGGCGACATAGAGCTGCCAGACCCGGCGATAGATGCGCGCCGCCGACCTTACCCAGCCCTCGCGCTCCATCATGCGGGCGTAGGCGATGACGGCAGTGTAGCCCGAGATGAAGACGAAAATCTCCGTGGCGTCGCTGAAGCCGTAGTTGCGCACGGTCAGCCAGCTCACGACGTTGGTCGGAATGTGGTCGACGAAGATGAACCACAGCGCCAGGCCGCGGAACAGGTCGAGCCGGATGTCCCGGCCGGAGGCGATGACGGGCGAGGCGGCCATGACCGGTCATTGGTATCCCAGACGACACGGCGAGGCTACCGGCGTCGCAACCCGGTCTCCGTCAAGAGGTCGACTTGAGGACCGCCTCTATCTTCTGGGCGAGCTCCCTCCTGGCGTACGGCTTCATGAGGAACTGCACGTCCGTCTCGAGGTCGCCCCGGCCCACCAGGGCGCCTTCGAAATACCCCGAGGCGAACAGCACCTTGAGGCCGGGGCGCAGCTCGGTCGCCTTGGCGGCAAGGGCGCGGCCGGCGAGGGCGCCCGGCATCACGACGTCGGTGAACAGCAGGTCGATATCGTCCTCGCGCTGCAGCACCGCGAGCGCTTCCTCGCCGCTCCCCGCAGAGACCACGCTGTAGCCGAGGCGGGACAGCTCGTCGACAGCATGCTCGCGCACATGCTTGTCGTCGTCGACGACCAGGATCCTCGCCGCCGTATGCAGCGCTACAACCTTCGCCGATCGCGGCTCGGTCGCCGGCGCCCGCTTCGCCTCGGAGGCTTCGTAGGCGATCATGCCGTAGCCCGCGAACCTCTGGCGGCCGCCGGAGAGCGGCCGCAGGATCATCCTCGCCTCGAACCGGCTGCCGTCCTTGCGCACGAAGCGGCATGTCGTCTCGTGGCGGCCCCATTGCAGGGCGTCCCGCAGGGCGGCGCTCGACTGGCCGGTGACGATGTCGGCCTTGGTGAACAGCTCGGAAAATCGCCGGCCGACGATATCCGCCTCCGCGTATCCCAGCAGCTCGCGCGCGCCGGCATTCCATGTCCGGATGGTGCCCTGCGGATCGAGGATAACGATCGCGTAGTCGGTCAGGTCATCGACGAACAGCTGCAGCAGCTCCCTGTCGTTCGCCGTCATCATGGTTCCGCTCCTTCGCTGCTCACGTGCCCGACCTACCCGCTAGCGCGACGGTGCGAGGCGGCCAAGGCCGGTGTCGTCGTTGGCCGCGCCGAGGGTGCTGCGGATGATCCTGGCGAGATCGGCCTTTCTATGGGGCTTGGCCAAAAGCTTCACCCCGCTGTCCAGCTGCCCATCGTGCTGCAGCGCGTTCTCGGAGTAACCCGACATGAACACGATGCGCGTGTCGGGCCATTGCCGCTCGACTTCCTCGGACAGGCCCTTGCCGTTCAGCCGGCCGGGCATCATGACGTCGGTCAGCAACAGGTCGAAACGGGCGATGCGCAGCGTCTCGAGCGCCTGGTCGGCGTTTGCGGCGTGCTCGACGTGATACCCCAGGCTGCGCAGCTGCTCGGTGACGATGGAGCGTACCGACTCCTCGTCCTCGACGACCAGGATGCTTTCGTCGCCTCCCGGCATGGCTTGCCTGCGCGAGGCCACCGCCGCCGGCACCGCCGCGGAACCCCGCCTGAAGTACATCGACACCGTCGTGCCGCGGCCGATCTCGCTGGCGATGACGACATGGCCCTTCGACTGGCGGATGAAGCCGTAGACCATGCTGAGGCCGAGACCGGTGCCCTTGCCGGTTGCCTTGGTGGTGAAGAACGGCTCGAAGACCCGCTTCAGGACCTCGGGCGGCATGCCCGCGCCGCTGTCGGTGACGGACAGCATGACGTAGTCGCCGGGAAGCAGGTCCTCGTCGTCCTGCCGCGCGACATAAGCCTGATCGAGCGTCACGTTTCGGGTCTCGATCGTCAGGCGCCCGCCCTGGGACATGGCGTCGCGCGCATTGACGCAGAGGTTGATCAGCGATGTCTCGACCTGCGAGCGATCGACGTCGATCGACCAGAGGTTCGAGGCGGCCAGGGTCTGCAGGTCGATGTGCTCCCCCAGGGTCCGCCACAACAACCGGCTGGTCGAGGCGACGAGATCGTTCAGGTCGGTCGCCTCGGGTTTCAGGACCTGACGGCGGGAAAAGGCCAGAAGCTGGCGCGTCAGCTCGGCCCCCCGTTCGCCGGCCTCGAAGATGCGCTGCGCCCGATTGGCGATGTCGGCCGGCGCGGTCTCGTCTTCCAGGATGGCGCCGGCATTACCCAGCACGATCATCAGGATGTTGTTGAAATCGTGCGCAACCCCGCCGGTGAGCTGGCCGACCGCTTCCATCTTCTGGGCCTGGAATAGCTGCTCGCTGGTCTGGCGGTGGCTGTCCATCGCCTCCTGGCGCAGATGGGTTTCAGCCGCGACGCGCCGATCGAAGAGCACGGCGAGGATGGCCATCAGCAGGACCAGCGACGCGATCAGCGCGACGATGGCGGCGAACAGGGCGTTGTCGGATGCGCCGGCGCCGGGCGCATGAGCGGTCTCGGCGAAGCAATAGGTCGACGCCATGGCCGTGTAGTGCATCGCGGCGACCGCCAGTCCCAGGATCAGCGCCCCCGCCACCTCGCGCAGATGACTCGATCCGACGAACGGCAACCTGCCGACGAGGTCGCGCGTCTGCAGGGCGATGATCGCCAGCACGACGGCGACGATCAGGGACGCGAAGAACAGGATCGGGTCATAGCGTACCAGGGCGTCGAGCTGCATCGCCGACATGCCGGTGTAGTGCATGGCGCCGATCCCGGCGCCCATCAGCACCCCGCCGATCAGCAGGCGGCTGGTCGTGACCGTTGGCTGGGCGACGACGTGCAAGGCAATGCCTGCGGCCAGGACGGCCGGCACGATCGACAAGGCGGTTACGACGGGATCGTACGCGACCGGGATCGGAAGGACATGGGCCAGCATGCCGATGAAGTGCATCGCCCAGATGGCGCCCCCCATGGCGACGGCGCCGATGGCGAGCCAGCCCAGGCGCAGTCCCTTGTCGCGTAGGTCGGCGATCCGGGTCGCGAACTGCAGGAAGCCATAGCTGCCGAGTGCCGCCACCAGATAAGACAGGAAGACGAGCGCGTAGTTGTAGCGCCCCGATAACGACTGGGACGGGTCGGCACCCAGCGCAAAGTAGCTCGAAAGGTCCATCGGCAAATGCCCCCGAATGCACCTGCGGACCGTCGGTTAGTACAGGATCGTACTGCCCGACGCCAGCCGGCAGAGGACGCCGCTCATGGGACGGAGGAGGCAGCGCCGGGACCTTCGAGTATCTCGTCTTCGGCTTTCCCTCGGTCCCATGACGGGACGCCTCCGCCGTGAACCAGGGCTGTTGCCTATGGCAGGAAGCCGTCATCCCGGCCGGAGCCGAGCGCAGCGAGGCGCAGTGGAGGGACCTTTCTTGCTTCGGGATCGGCAAGAAAGGTCCCTCCACTGCGCCGCCCTACGGCCGGCTACGCTCGGGATGGCGTGCTTTTCCTGATGCGATAGCCCTGCCCGATCACGCCGTGGAAGGGGAGGAATCCGACGCTTTTATCCAATCACCTTCTTCGCGCGCAGCGCGGCAATCTCGCTGTCGGCCAGGCCGGCGACCTCGTGCAGGACACGGTCGGTGTGCTCGCCGAGCGCGGGCGGTGGCCGGCTATCGTCGACCGGCGTGTCCGAGAAATGGTAGTTTGAGCCGATCAGGGGAACCGGGCCGACGCGGTTGTGCTGGTAGGTCTTGAGCATGCCGCGGCGCTTGACCTCGGGCTCGTCGAGCGCCTCCTTCATGGTGCGGATCGGCCCGGCCGGCAGGTGGCGGAATTTCTGCGCCCAGCTCTCCTTGGTGTCGGTCCTGAGTACCTCTTCCATCAGCCGGGTCAGCTCGGGCTTGTTGGCGACCCGCTGGGCGATGGTCGAGAAGCGCGGATCGGTCACCCACTCGGGATGGCCCATCGCCTTGCAGGTGTCGGTGAACAGCTTCTGGTTGGCCACCGCCATGTAGATCTTGCCGTTCTTGGTCTCGAACGAGCTGTTGGGCGCCGACGCGAAGTGACCGTTGCCGGCGCGACGCGGCTGGTCACCGCCGATCAGGTAGTAGGAACCCATGTTGCCGAGCGAGACGAGCGCAGTGTCGTAGAGCGCCAGATCGATGTGCTGACCTTTGCCGGTGTCGTGGCGCGCGAACAGCGCGGCATTGATCGCCGCCACCGAATGAATCGCCGTCATGGTGTCGACGATGGCGATGGCATGGCGCAGGCCCTCACCGTTGGCCTCGCCGTTGACGCTCATCATGCCCGACTCGGCCTGCAGCACCGGGTCGTAGCCCGGCCGATCCGACAGCGGTCCGCTCTGCCCATAGGCCGAGATCGACAGGGAGATCAGCCGCGGGTAGCTGCCCCGCAGGCTGGCATAGTCGAGGCCGTACTTCTTGAGCACGCCCGGCCGGAAATTCTCGACCATGACGTCGGCATTCGCCAGCAGCTTGTGCACGATCGCCTGCCCCTCGGGCTTGGTGAAGTCGAGCGCGATGCTTTTCTTGCCGCGGTTGAAGGCCATGAAGAAGTGGCTCTCGCCCTGCTCGCCGCCGGCACGCGGGCCGGCGCCCTTGCGCGTGTCGTCGCCGCCGTCGGGATTCTCGATCTTGAGCACCTCGGCGCCCATGTCGGAAAGGATCTGGGTGCACATGGGGCCCGCGATGACGCGGGAGAAGTCGACGACACGAATGCCGCTGAGCGGTGGCCTGCCTGACTGTGACATGAATGCAAGGTAGGGCTGCGGGCTGCGCGCTGTCCATCCGCGGCCATTGCAATAGATTGGGCCCTCATGACCCCATTTCGCATGTCACTCTCTCGCCGCTCGTTCCTGATCGCCTCGCCCCTCGGTGCCGCGTTGCCGCTCGCCGCGCACCGCGCCGCCGCCCAAGGCAACGGCTACCCGGCCAAGGCGATCCGCATCATCGTGCCGTTCGCTCCCGGTGGATCGGGCGACATCACCGCCCGCCTGGTCGGCAAGTACATCGAGGACAAGGCCGGCCAGCCGGTCGTGATCGAGAACAAGCCCGGCGCCAACGGCATCGTCGGCGTCCTGGCCGCCAAGTCAGCGCCAGCCGACGGCTACACGTTGATGCTGGCCACCACATCGACCAACGCCGCCAACATCCACATGTACAAGAACCCCGGCTACGACCCGGAGAAGGATTTCCAGGTGGTCGGCGTCATCGGCTCGAGCGGCGCCTTCCTGGTGGTGCCGGCGGACAGCCCCTACCGCTCGCTGGCCGAGCTGCTGGCCTACGCCAAGGCCAATCCCGGCAAGCTCAATTTCGGCTACTTCAACGCGAGCTCCCAGGTGCCGGCCGAGGTGCTCGGCAAGCGGGCGGACGTCGACTGGCAGGGCGTCGCCTACAAGGCGATCGGCAATGCCTGGAACGATCTCTATTCCGGCGCCATCCAGTTCATGTTCGTCGACCTCACGGCGGGCCGCGGCCAGGTCGTGGCCAGCAAGGCGCGGCCGCTCGCGCTCACCCTGCCGCAGCGCAGCCCGCTCTATCCCGATCTGCCGACGCTCGCCGAGAGCTTCCCCGGCTTCACTACCACCGGCTTCCTCGCCGTCGCCGTCGCCAAGGCGACCCCGCGGCCGATCCAGGAGAAGCTCAACGCGCTGATCAACGAGGCCATCTCCTCAACTCGAAGCCGCTGACGCTCGACCAGTGCGCGGCGCAAGACCGCGAGGAGCGGGCCAAATGGGCCGACTACGTGAAGATCGCCCGCATCGAGCCGCAATAGGGACGGCGGCCACGGTCATCGATGTCCTTCACGCCGCATCCTGCGCACCACGCGGCGCAGCCCTGGAGGGTCGTGCCGTCTATCCAGTCCATAGGTGTTCGTGTAGTGGGTCTGCTCGATGATCAATAAGTCGATTGGCCCTGCGCCCACCACGGCCCAGCGTCGTGGGCTAGCGGCCTGATGACCGATATGCAAATCGGGGCGATTGCATGGGCCGAAGTGCTGGCACACATCGAGACCTGACGGCAAATATGAACACTAGGTCTCGAGCTATGGACAACCAGGCGGACTGGCGCCTCCGAAGCTCGACCGCAGTGCTGGTTTGGCTGGCGCTGGCGGCCATCATAGTCGCACAAGCGGTGCCGTTCACGTACGGCTACCGGCGCTCGGCGGATGAGATAGACTTTCTCGTGGCATTGTTCGGCGGGTGGCGCTCCGTCGAGGAGTTCGCCAAGTCTCTCGCTGCCGCGCAGGGGCGATTGGGCTTCTTTGCAGTAATGCCCCTCAATGTTCTCGGCGCCTACTTGGCAGATGGTTACCTTGCGCGCTGGATCTTTGTGCTTCTGCACTTCGGCATGCTCGCGCTATTCGCGGCATATTTCTCGATCCTATCGGCGACCCACGTGGTGCGGCCGCTACTCGTCGTCCTGGTTACCTTGCAGTCGATCGGCGGGGTCCACGACTACATGCCGCCCGTATCTTATCCGCTGCAGAACACATTGCCGATCCTCGCCCTGCTGATTGCACGCTGCACCATTCTTCTGGCGCAGCGGCACGGCCGCTGCGCTCCGTACATGCTGTGGCCGGCTCGGATCGTCTTCCTGCTCGCTGTGATGACGACAGAGTATGCCTTCCTGCTCGGCACCGCGCTGCTTGCCGCCGAGTACGGCGTGGCGCTGGCGCGAATCTGGCGGCGCAGCGCCTCGCGGCGCGAGGCGCTGGTCAGTGTCTTCACGCGAAGGCCATTCCTGTATGACGCCGCGATCGTCGCGTTCACCCTTGCCGCCTATCTGGCCTACCGACAGTTCCACCCTTCCGCGTATGCGGGCAACGTAATCGATGCCGGGTTCGATGTGGGTCGAGTTGTAGAGACGACGATACGCCACACTCTCGCGGGAACGATCTTCTCCAGCGAGCTCCTCAGGTCTCTTCCGAATGACGCTTTGCCGATGGCCATCGTGATAGGTGTCCTGACCGCCGCCTGCTTGTTCGCCGTGCTCTACGACGTGCGCGACCTACCGTTGCCCCTGGCGACCGCCTTGGGCTCAGCTCTTGCAGTCGCCTATGTTACCTTTCCTTTGGCCAGCAATGCCCAAAAGCAAATGTGGTGTGTGGACCATGGCGCCTGTGGTTGGCTCGATAGTCGAATCTCCTATCTCGGCTTCGGCGTCATAATCGTTTGCATGATTGCCATGGTGCTGCGGTACATGCCGAACTATCGGACCACAACGGCTATGGTCGCAGTAATTTCCGGTTCGATGGGCCTGATCGCGGCAACCACCTACGCCCGCAATCTTCACGACGGTTTGGCCATGGCAGCTGACGCGAAGGCATGGGAACGAGCGGCCCTACTCGCATGCTACCCGGAAGTTCAACCGGCTGCCGATCTCCCGCTCCTGAGGTTGATCGATCCCGAACGGTTGGTCCGCTTCCACCCGGGAACCGATACGGCGAGATTCTGGCGCCACTACATGATATTCCTGCGCACTAGTCGCTCCTGCCCGGACGACGCTGCCAGCCGACTGTCCGTTCTGCGACAGGTGAATGAACTTGGGCCGACCCTCTCCATCGGTCAAACGGTCCGTCTCGCGGACAAGTCCGCTAATCGCTATCTCGGCATGGGTTGGTCCCAGCAAGAGCCGTGGGGAGTATGGTCCGTCGCCGAGCGGGCGAACCTGGTTTTCCTTCCACGGTATCCACCCGGCACAGACGGGCTGCAGTTGCGTGCGGTCTTCCGGCCTTATGTCCGTCCATCAACCGGTCAACAGACGATCTCGGTGTCGGTGAACGGTCGCCTCGTAGATGAGTGGACGATCAGCAAGGGGATGATCGATAAAGGATGCTGCGAGCGCACCATCGCCCTTGGTCGAGAGCCAACGGTTGCCGATGAGGTCGAGGTTACCTTCCGCATACACGATCCACGTAGTCCAGAGGCGGATCGGGAGATCGTGGACGATCGTCGACTGGGAATGTTCCTGCACTCGATGACCCTAACCGGCCCGGCCGATAGGGAGAGGTGAGATTCGCCTCCATGAAAGTTGAAAAATCGCCAAATTGCTGCGAGGGATAGGTATGTCCATCCTTCAGCGATTGCAGCGATCGTACCAAGCCTTGATCGGCGCGGAAGAACCGGCAGCACCACCAGCACCGCCCGTATCGAGGTTACCCGCTGTCGAACCGCCGACCTTGAAGGAAGGCCAGATCGACGTTCGCGAGCTGATTGCGCGCTACGATGCGGCACGACATGCCGAGTTGGCGGATGCCTACTTCGAGCCGCGGATGAACAACATCGTGCTGCGCCGCAAGCCCTTCATCACCACTCACGAGATGGTCCAAATTCTGACGGCCTTTGCGCACGTCGTCGAGGAACTGCGGATCTTCCCGCGGGTACGCGTTCTCGATTTCGGCGCCGGCACCGCCTGGTCGAGCCGCTACCTCGCTAGCCTCGGCTGCCAGGTGACCGCCATCGACGTCTCGAAGAACGCGCTGCAGATCGGCAAAAGCATCCATCAGGAGGACCCGACGACACGCGACTTGCCGATCGAGTTCCACGTCTTCGATGGACGGTCGATCCCGGCCGCAGAAAAGTCCTTTGATCGCATTCTGAGCTTCGACGCTTTTCACCATGTCGCCGACCAGAAGGCGGTGCTGGCCGAGTTCTCACGCGTGCTGCGCGACGACGGCGTTGCGGCTTTCGCCGAGCCCGGCCCGTATCATTCCCTGATGCCTTCCTCGCAGATGGAGATGCAGGCCTACGACGTCATCGAGAACGATATCCGGGTCGAGGAGATATGGGACATGGCGCAAGCCTGCGGCTTCGCCGACATCAAGCTGTCCTTCACGATGCCCCACCAGACTTTGGTCTCGCTCGACGACTTCAATCGCTTCCTCGAGCAGAGATCGGCACCGGACGACGTGGTGTTTACGCATCTCAATAGCCAGATTCACCTGAACCGGCGCGTCTTCTTCCTTTACAAGTCGGCGACGCACGAGCCCGACAGCCGGTTCATCTCCGGGCTGAACTACAACATGGACCTCGTCGAGGTGACGCCGGTCGGGCCCGATACTATCCGCCTCACGCTCGTGATCGAGAACACCGGCGGGGCGACCTGGCTGCCCTCGGGCTATGAGCCGGGCAACGTGAATGTCGGCATTCACCTGAGATCGCCCGACGGCCGCATGCTCGACAACGACTACACCCGCCTCCCGGTGTCGAGCGAGCGCGTGCGGCTCGGCCAGAAGATCGAGGTCTCGGGGACCATTCCCCGCCCCGACGTCGACGATTTTCAGCTCGAGCTGGACCTGGTGGCCGAGGGCGTCATCTGGTTCGAGATCGTGGGCGGCAAGCCGATGAAGCTCGCCTTTCGCGATCGAGCCTACGTCGGCAGCCGCTAGCGCGATGCTCGACCTGCTGGCCGGCATTCAGTCTCCGACGGACCGGGAATGTGTTGCAGGCGATTGCCATCGCCGGCGGGCCGAGTCACGCTGGGCAGGCCAGCAATTCCGCCCACCACGCAGGTTCCCGCCATGACCCAGCCCGCTCATCCCGAAGGCCTGTCGATGCTCGACAAGCGCCGGATCGAGGCCGAGATCCTGAAGGAGGTCTACGAGACCCTGAAGCAAAGCCACGGCGAGGAGACGGCGCGCCGGACGATCGCCGAATCGGTGCGCCGGTCGGCCATCGAGCAGGCGCGCGCCTTCGCCGCCGCAGCGCCGGGCGGTACGTCCCTCAAGGCGTTCCAGGACGTGATGCCCTTGTGGACCAAGGGCGGCGCCCTCGAGATCGAGGTCAAGGAAGAGAGCGGCGACAGCTTCGCCTTCAACGTGGTGCGCTGCCGCTACGCCGAGACCTACAAGGCGATGGGGCTGGGCGAGATCGGCCACCTGCTCTCGTGCAATCGCGACGGCGCATTCTGCGAAGGCTACGACCCCAAGCTAAAGCTCGCGCGCAGCCAGACCATCATGCAGGGCGCCAGCCATTGCGACTTCCGCTACACGTACGAGAAGTGACCCTGGACGGCGCCATCGCCCCATCGAACAGCTCATCCCGCGAGCTCGTCTATCTGCCGATGGGCAGTGGCAGGAGCCGCGTGCAACGGCAGTGAGCTCGTCCCCTGGCGCGCAAGAAGGCGTACGTCCCGAACAGAACATGGTGCATCGATGCGAACCCCAAGCGAGAACGCCCGGCTCGTCGATCAGGCCTATCGGGAAGGCGCAACGCGGCTCGAGTGCGGCCCCAGCATACTGACCATCGAATCGACGTCGATCTGCAACTTGCGCTGCGTGATGTGCCCGCATGCCATCGATGCCGTTCAGCGCCCCAAGCACATGCCGGGAAGCGTCATCGACAAGCTGTCGGGCGTGCTGGCCCTCGCCTCCGAGGCGCAGCTGCACGGCATCGGCGAGCCGCTGTCGAGCCCGGCCTTCTGGAGTGCGCTGGAGAACCCGGCCATTCACCCCGATTGCAACCTCAACATCAACACCAACCTGACCCTGCTCAACGACCGCAAGCTCGCCCTCCTGCTCGGCGTGAAGGCGCGGCTCAAGATCAACGTGTCGATCGATGCGGCAACCGAGCGGACCTACGCGCGCATCCGCGGCGCCGAGCTCGGCGAGGTCGTCGACAATGTCCGGAAGCTCGTCGCGGCCCGTGGCGACAGGCAGCGTCCGATCGTCTACATCAACATGACGTTGATGCGGGAGAACATCGAGGAGGCAGTGCCGTTCGTCGAGATGGCGCACCGCCTCGGCGTCGATGGGGTCTTCTTCTTCCAGATGAACCATCAGCCCCCGGAGCAGATGGAGAGGTACAGGATCGACCGGGACGACTGGCATTTCGACTACACGCAGCAAGGTCTGTGGAACTTCAAGACCCTGTCCAACCGCTGCCTGAACGAGGCGCTGGAACGTGGACGCCAGCTCGGCATGCCGCTGTTTCCCGAAGGCCTGGCGGGTCTGTTCTTCGATGACGTGCCGGCAGTGACGGCCGTCGCCGTGCCCGCCGTGGTCCAGGAACCGCCCGCCGAGGCTGCCGGGCCAACGCCTGGCCAAGCCAACCCGGAACCGCGCGACTGCCGCGCGCCATGGGAATGGTCCTTGATCACGACCAATGGCGAGGTCCTCCCGTGCTGCTACGGGGCGCCGCCGGTCGGCAACCTGAACGACTCGTCGTTCGAGGAAATCTGGAACGGCGAGGCGATGCAGACCCTTCGCAAGTCCTTGAGCGAGAATCGCATTCCCAAGGCGTGCGAGAAGGGCATCTGCAAGTACGTTCTCAATGCTCGGCTGGCCAGGGAGGAAGAGGAGTTCCGCCGCAGCGAGGCGGACAAGGCCGAAGCCGAGCGCCGCCGCGGCCTGCGTGGCCTCGCCCTGGCCGGGCTCGACCTGCTGCGCAGGCGCTAGTTCAGGAACTCGGCAATCACCAGGTGGTTGTCCTTCAAGGGCCACGTCCGCGTCGGGATGACCTCGTTGTTGAGCACGGCCACCACGGTGCGCGGGTTGGCATCGAAGGCGAGCTTGCCGAGCGAGGCGCCCGGCACGCCGTCGTTGATGCCGGGCGGCACCTTGCCGTCGAGCGTGAACTTGTCGCGGCCGACGCCGAAATAGCCGCGCGGCCGGCTCATGGCGACGATGGCGGCGGCGCTCTCGTCGCCCTTGCCGAGGATGCCGGGCCGCAGGTGCACGACGTCGCTCGAGCGCAGGAAGGGCGAGCGGTAGGTATGGGTGACCGGCTGCGCCGCCATGCGCAGCACGAACTCGTAGTGGGCATCCGGCCTGGCAACCATGGGGCCCCATGCGCCGTCCTCGCCGGTGACCTTGCGGTGAACCGCCAGCGCGCTCTTGCGCTCGCCGGTCCTGCTGTCGACCTCGAAGACCTCGACCTCGGCATCGGCGACCGGGATGTTGGTGTAGACCCCCTCGGCGATGCCGGTGACGCGGCCGTTCAGCACCGGCAGCGGCTCTTGGGCGATGAACATGCTGGCCGGTGCCCGGCCGGCGACGAACTCGTACATGGCTGCGAAGGCGAGCTTGTGGAAGGCCACCTCGCGGTGGTCGAGGCCGTCCAGGACGACATTGCGCGCGCCCCGCAGCTCCGAGGCGTCGTAGCCAACGCCGGTGGGCTTGCCCGGGGCGCCGACGAAGCGCGCGTCGGGCTGCGAGTACTTGTCGTTCTTGTCGGAGCGGATCGCCATCATATCGACGCCGGGGATCAGGTCGTCGGGACCGGCGTTGAGCTCCTTGAGGAACGGGAAGGCGCCGTTGAACTCGCTGCCCGCCAGGAGGCTGTCGGAGATCACGATGCCTTTGTTCGGCGTGCCGCACAGAACGGCATGGCTGACCGACGCCGCACCGCCGCCATGCACGAGATAGCTGCGGATGGCGTTGCCGCCGCGCGACGAGCCGACCAGTGCGACCTTGCGTCGCCGCGTCGCCTTGAGGACCTCGGCGACGAAGGCCGCGAGCTGCCTGGTCTGATCCTCGGCCGACGACCGGAACGGCTCGGGCCTCGCATCCTCGCGACGCGCATTGGGATAGATGAAATCGATCGGGAAGAGCTGGTTGCGCTTGTAGCCGTTGGCCTCGAAGCGCCACAAATTGTTGATCCACAGCGCGCTCGAATCGCCGTTGCCGTGCACGAACACGACCGGCGGGGGTGCCGCCACGTCGGTGACCTGGCGACGCGGCGGCGCGGGCTGCGGCGTCGGCTGGCGCGGCGGCAACTGCTGGCCGAGCGCCAGCGTCGGCCACAGCGCCATGGCGCCGCCGAGCAGGGCACGGCGCCCGGGTCTCGCACCCCTGCGGTCCTTTCCCCCAGACATCGGCCTCATGTTGGCAAAAGCCGATAGCCGACGCTACGCTCGCGATATGTCCATTTGTTACGTCGACAGCCCGGTCGGCCGCCTGGCGCTCGAGGCCGATCACGACGCCGTGACCGGGGTGCGCTGGGCAGGCCGCGGCGAACGGGCGGTCGACGGCAGGCCGAGCCCGGTTCTCGCCGAGGCAGGCCGGCAGCTCGCCCGCTACTTCGCCGGACGGCTGGAGCGCTTCGACCTGCCGCTCGCCCAGCACGGCACCGACTTCCAGAAGCGCGTCTGGGCGATGATGCGCAAGATCCCCTACGGCGAGACCGCGACCTATGGCGGCCTGGCAATCGCCCTGGGCTCGGGTCCGCGGGCGGTTGGCATGGCGTGCGGACGCAACCCGATCCCGATCATCGTGCCCTGCCATCGCGTGCTCGGCGCCCGTGGCACCGAAGGCGGCTACTCGGGCGGCCGCGGCCTGCCGACCAAGCGACAGCTGCTCGCTCTCGAGGGCGTCGTCCTGGCCTAGGATCCCCGTCATTGCGTCGGCCGAAGGCGCCGGTTACGGAGAAGCGAATGCGCGTGCTGATCACCCGGCCGGAACGCGAGGCGACGACGCTGGCGACGGCGCTCGGCGAGCGCGGCCATGCGCCCGTCGTTGCGCCATTGTTCCGGCTCGACATCCTCCATCCGCCAGCCGACTTCGCCGAGGCGCTGGCAGCCTGCCAGGCCGTCCTGCTGAGCAGCGCAAACGGCGCGCGTGCCCTCGCCGAGGCGAGCCCGCAGCGCGCCAAGCCGGTGCTGGCCGTCGGCGACACCACGGCGGGCACGGCCGAGGGGCTGGGTTTCACCACCGTGGCGTCGGCCGCGGGCGACGGCGCCGCGCTGGTCGAGCTGGTGCGGCAGCGCCTCGATCCCAAGGCGGGCCCGCTGGTCCATGTCACGGGAACCGGGATCGCCGTCGACGTGGCGGCGAGCCTGGGCGGCGACGGCTATGACGTCCGCCGCTTCGCGCTCTACGAGGCGCGTGAGGAGGCGGCATTACCCGAGCCGGCACGTGCGGCATTGCAGGAACGCGCGGTCGATGTCGTGACTTTCTTCTCGCCGCGCGCCGCCGCCGTGTTCGGCAGGCTGATCGAGGACGCCAGCCTCGGCGACACGCTGCGGGACGTCACGGCCGTCGCCATCAGCCCGGCTGCCCTGGCCCCGCTTGCCGACCTCCCTTTCAAGGCCACGGTCGCGGCGGTGCGACCAACTCGCCAGGCCGTGCTCGACGAGATCGACCGCCTGGCCGAAGCCGGCGTACAAGGACAGGCGAGCATGAGCGACACCCCTTCCTCCCCGACGCCTCCTTCCGCGGCCGAGCCCGCGCCGCCCGTCGTCGAGGTTCGGCGCGGCATCGGCATCGTCGGCACGTTCATCACCGGGATCGTCGCCGCCTCGGTCGTGCTGGCCCTTGCCCTGACGTCGTTGCCGTTCTGGCCGGAGCCGCTCCAGGCGCTGTGGCGCGGCAAGGCGATGGCGGTCGCGCCCGCCCCAGCCGTCGACCTTCAGGCCGTGCGCGCCGATGCCAGCACGGCGGCTGCGGCTGCCGTCGAGGCCGCCAAGCGTGAGCTCACCGCACGCCTCGACGACCTCGAGAAGCGCGTGAGGGCCGCGGCGACGGCAGCCGCCGAGCGTCCTGCCAACGCGGAACCGGCACTGGCCGAGCTGCGCAGCAAGTTAGAGGCGCTCGAGCGCCGAGCCGCGACGCCGGCCCCGCAACAGGCGATGCCAGCGCCGCCTCCTGCCCCGACCACGAGCAGCGACGCCGAGAAGGAGCTGGCCATCCTGTCGCGCGAGATCGCTGCCCTGCGCACCGCGATGCAGGCGCTCGACCAGTCGGTCGCCGCCCAGAAGGACGAGCAGGCGCGCCAGCGCGAGCAGACCAGGACGATGTCGGAGGCGATCGGCGCGCGCGGCTCGGCCGATCAGAAGGCGCTGATCGCCGCACGCGCCTCCGCCGTGATCGGTGTGGCAGCGCGGTTGAGCGCGGCACTCGAATCGGGCCTGCCGTTCACCGTCGATCTCGGCCTGCTGACGCCGCTGGTGCAAGGCGACGCCAAGCTCACCGAGATCACCACGTCGCTGCAGCCCTATGGTGCATCGGGCGTGGCCTCGCGCACCACCCTGGCTGCCGAGTTCCCCGCCGTCGCAAAGGCGGCGCTGGCCGACGATCTCGCCGACGATTCATTCGGCGAGCGGCTGTTGGGCAAGCTGCGCGGCCTGGTCTCGCTGCGCCGCGTCGGCGACGTCGAGGGCGATTCGGTCGAAGCCAGGCTTGCCCGTGCCGAGACCGCCCTAAAAGCCGGCGATCTCGCCAAGGCGGTGGCCCAGATAAAGTCGCTGCCGCCGCAGACCGGCAAGGCGACCGAGGCTTGGCTGAAGCGCGCCGACGCCCATCTGGCGGCCGAGCGGGCGGTCCAGCAGCTTGCCGCCCATGCCGTCGCCCTGCTCGGCACGGCGCGCTGAGCCGAGTCCATGACCTTCCTGCGTACCCTGATCTGGTTCGCCATCGCCGCTGCCGCCATGCTGGGCGCCGTCTGGCTCGTCCGGCGGCCCGGCACCGTCACCGCCGAGTGGCACGGCTGGCGCCTCGACACCAGCGTCGGCATCGTCCTGGTGGCGTTCGTGCTGCTGATCGCCGCGTGCTTCGGCGTGTGGCTGCTCTATCGCTGGATCGTCGGCGCGCCCGGTGCGCTGATCGACGGCTGGGGCGAGAGCCGGCGCCGCCGCGGCTATCGCGAGCTGACCCAAGGGCTGGCGGCGGTGGCCGCCGGCGACGGCGTCGAGGCGCAGAAGCATGCGCGCAAGGCCGACCAGCTGCTCTCCGAGCCCGGGCTCACGCTGCTGCTGTCGGCCCAGGCGGCCCAGCTCAACGGCGATCGTGACGCCGCCAACCGTGCCTTCACCGCCATGCTCGAGGACGAGCAGATGGCGTTTCTCGGGCTGCGCGGGCTGATCGGCCAGGCTCTGCGCGAGGGCGACCGGGCCAAGGCGCTGGCCTATGCCGAGCGCGCCTTTCGCCTCAGGCCGCAGACGCCGTGGGTGGTGCACTCGCTGTTCGACATGCAGGCCCAGACCGGCGACTGGAAGGCCGCGCAGGCAACGCTCGATTCCGGCCTGCGCCGCAAGGTGGTCGTCGCCGACACGGGGCGCACCCTGAAGGCCCTGCTGCTGGTCGAGCGCAGCCGCACCGCCGAGCGCGACGGCAACGCCGGCGATGCCCTGGCGCTCGCCCGCGAGGCGTTCGGCCTCGCGCCGGAGCGCATCGCCGTGACCCGCCGCCTGGCCGAGCTGCAGATCCAGACGGGCGATGGCAAGCGGGCGATGAAGACGCTCGAGCGCGGCTGGGCGATGGCGCCCCACCCGGATCTCGCCAGGCTCTATCTCGAGGCATCGGGCGAGAACGAGGCGCTGAAGAAGGTCGGCGTCGTGCGGCGCCTGGCCGAGAGGAACCCGGACGACATCGAGAGCCACGTCGCCCTGGCGCAGGCCTCCATCGAGGCCGGCCTGTGGGGCGAGGCACGGCGCCATCTCGAGACGGCGGGCGGCGCCAGCCCGACGGCCCGTATCTGCCGCCTGATGGCCGAGGTCGAGGAACATGCGAGCTCCGATCCGGCCCGCGTGCGCGACTGGTTGGGGCGGGCGACCGATGCGCCCTCGGATCGCAGCTGGCGCTGCTCGGCCTGCAGCGCCCATCACGAGAGCTGGCGCTCGGTGTGCGAGAGCTGCGGCGCCTTCGGCACCCTGCAATGGCGCGCGCCGGGCACGTTCGGCCAGATTCTCCCGCCGGAGGAGAAACTCGCCTTGCCATCCGCGGAGGTGGCGAAGACCTGAAGGTATCTGCTGATGGTCTTCCGGATCGCGAGCGTCCCGCTCGCTCAGAGTCGTGAGCGAGCGGGACGCTCGGAATCGGGAGGAAACATGTTCGAGACCACGCTCGCCGGCAGCCTGCCGAAGCCGGCCTGGCTTGCCACGCCGAACGTCCTGTGGGCGCCCTGGACCTTGAGCGGCCAGCCGCTGTTCGAGGCCAAGGACGACGCGACCTTCCTCGCCATTCGCCGCCAGGAGGAAGCCGGTCTCGACATCGTGAGCGACGGCGAGCAGGCGCGACAGCACTTCGTGCACGGCTTCCTGGCCGAGGTCGACGGCGTCGACTTCGACAGGAAGGTGCGCATGGGCATCCGCAACAATCGCTACGAGGCCGACTGCCCGACCGTCACCGGCAAGCTCACGCGGCGCAAGTTCGTGCACGAGCGCGAGGCGCGCATCGCCCGCGCCGCCACGAGCCGCAAGCTCAAGTTCACGCTGCCCGGCCCGATGACCCTGATCGACACCCTCGCCGATGGCTACTACGGCGATCGCGTGAAGATGGCGTTCGCCTTCGCCGAGCTTCTGAACCAGGAGGCGCGCGACCTCGAGAAGCTCGGCGTCGATGTCGTGCAGTTCGACGAGCCGGCCTTCAACGTCTATCTCGGCGAGACCGTGGAATGGGGCGTGCCGGCGCTGGAGAAGGCGGCCGAGGGCCTCGCCTGCACGACCGCCGTGCACATCTGCTACGGCTACGGCATCGAGGCCAACATCAAGTGGAAGGAGACGCTGGGGGAGAGCTGGCGCCAGTACGAGCAGACCTTTCCCGCGCTCGACCGCAGCAGGATCGACCAGGTCTCGCTCGAGTGCCGCGAAAGCCACGTGCCGCCCGAGCTGATGAAGCTTCTCAAGACCAAGACCGTGCTGGTGGGCGCGATCGACGTGGCGTCCGACACGGTCGAGACGCCTCGGCAGGTCGCCGAGACGCTGAAGCTCGCCACGAGGTACGTCGACCCCGAGCGCATCCAGGCCTGCACCAACTGCGGCATGGCGCCGATGACGCTCGCCGTCGCCTACGGCAAGCTGCGCGCGCTCGCCGAGGGCGCGGCGCTGGCGCGCAAAAGCTTGTGATGCGCCGCTCCGGGCGATACTGGAGGAACGCGTCAAGGAGGCCAAAGCGCTCGAGTGACTTGCCGGCCGAGTCGGCTCGCGTGCCACCTTTCTTCAGACAGTCGAAAGCTCGAAGCTCCGCTGCTTCGCTCTGCATGCACGAAGCAACAGAGGAAGAAGAGCCCAGCTAAGCTGTCTCTCGGGGCGCCGCGGAATTGTGCGCGTAGGTCTTCCAGCTCGGTTCATACAGGCCGTCTGCCTGGTCGCCCCAGGTCGCCCAGTTGTCACGCACGCCACGCGCGAACAACTCGAGGAACGGGCCGGGACTGCACGATTCGATAATGTCGTACTGTTCGTCGGGCTTGCGCGAATGCTCGCGCTTGCGAGTCCCGATGTAGTTCACTTGGCGACGATCAGGCGCGAGCGTGCGCGCATTCTTCCCGCGCGTACCGAAGAGAAGCAGCTCAGACATTTCGGAAGTAGAAGCCGACGCCGCGTCCGTCGGATCCACCATCCTTGCGAAGCTTGTGCCAGACGATGTTGCTCTTGTAGCCAAAGCCCCAAGCCCGCATGACCTGAAGACCTTCCGGCAGCAAGGCGTTGGGAACCCACAAGTAGAGGTGAGCCGTGGAGGCCACGAATTGACCGATCGGTAGCGCGGCGATTTCCTCGACCGTCATGGTGCCATATCGAGACAGGCGCCGGTGCTCGGGGGCTACCTTTCCCGTACGGTTCATGAAGCGCCATGGCGGGTCGGCCAGGATCGTCCTGAAGCTGCGCTCGCCCACGAAGCGCAGCAAATCCGCGGATGGCTGTTCATGTTCGGGGCGCCGCATTAGGCGATGCTCGTTCGCTTGATCAGACGGAGAACCGAAGGCAGCATCTTCTCATTTGCATCCAATGCAAGATGCTTGCTTGCAGTTTCCCCGTTGGCTGGCCCCTTTGTGGATTGTTCCCACAGCACCATTCCGATCCGACGCAGTTCCAAAGAGCGTCTGGTCAGCAATGGAGCCGGGCGGCGGGGTGACTTCGGATCCTTCCTAGGATACACGCGTATAGATAGCATAATCGCTTTAGCATTCCCTCGTCCGGAGTTGTCCATACCTACAGTCACCTCCTCTCATTACCTCCCAGGCAATCGCCAACGCACCCCTCGCGGGCTTACCTCGCCTTAGGACCAACCATCCAAAGGAGGAAGCCATGTCCACCACCGCCACGGTGACCGGGGTCGATGCCGTGATCGACACCTACATCGCCACCTGGAACGAGACCGATCCAGTCCGTCGGAGCGCCGGCATCGCCCGGGCGTGGGCGGAAGGGGGAAGCTATTGCGACCCGCTGATGACCAGCGACGGCCACGCTGGCGTCGACGCCATGCTGGCCGGCGTGCAGGGCAAGTTCCCGGGCTTCGTGCTGAAGCGGACGTCGAAGGTCGACCATCACAACGGCGCGGTGCGGTTCTCCTGGTCGCTCGGGCCGGCCAGCGGTCCGGCGATCGTCGAAGGCGTCGATTTCTGCGCCCTGGCGCCCGACGGCCGTCTCGCCTCGGTCGTGGGCTTCATCGACAGGATGCCGTCCTGAGACCGCAGGATCGATGCCTGCCGCGCCGTTCCCGGCGCGGCAGGCATCGACTCGATAGAGCAACGGCATTTCAGCCGACCGGCGTCACGCGGCAGGGTCGCTCCAGCATTCAATCCTGGAGACCAACATGCCGATTTGCCTTGCCCACCTCTGTTCCGCCGCCCTGCTCGCCTTCACCCTGGCGATCGGCGGTCCGACCGCCTCCGCCCATGCCGAAGGCGCCAAGTCCGGCGCTGCGGCGAGCGCCGCCGGCGTGATCGCCGTGCCGTCGGGCTACGGCATGATCGAGACCGTCGAGCGGCTGAAGAAGGATATCGCCACCAAGGGCATCCTGCTTTTCGGGGAGGTCGATCAAGGCGCACTCGCCGCGGTCTCGGGCGTGCCCGGCGTCAAGCCCTCGGTGCTGCTGATGTTCGGAAACCCGGCGCTCGGCACGCAGTTCATCGGCGGCCGCCCGCAAGCCGGCCTCGACTGGCCGGTGCGCATGCTGGTCTATCTCGAGGCTCCCGGACGGGTGATGATCGCCTGGACCGACTTCGACTGGATCGCCAGGCGCCATGGTCTCGCCGGCCTCGACGCCCAGCTCGGGATGGCCAACCGGGTCGCTGCCTCGATCGCCGACGCCGCCGCCAGGAAGTGAGCGTCGCTGCCGAGACGAGGTCCCCTCGGCGCATGGCGTTGGTTTCGCAAGCGCCTCGCGCAGGATGGTGGGAACGCAGGCGCCGGGATTGCCCATGCGACCCGCATCCCGGAAGTCGATTTCGAGCGCGTCGGTCCTCCGCGGCCCGGCGCGTTCGTCGTGTATAGTCGGCCGACGAGTCTCGGGAGGAAGCAGAAAGTCATGAGTAGTTTCAACACCGGCCGGGCACGCCTCGGCCGCCGTCTTTTCGTGTCGGCGTCGATGGCAAGCGTGGTCGCGGCGCCGGCGATCGTGTCGGCGCAATCCGCGGGCGGCGACTGGCCAGCGCGCCAGATCCGCATCGTCGTTCCCTACCCGCCGGGCGGTCCGTCGGACATCACCACGCGTGTCGTGCTGGAGCGCGCCGGCTCCCTGCTCGGCCAGAGCATGCTGTTCGACAACAAGGCCGGCGCCAGCGGCGCGATCGGCGCCGAGCATGTCAAGAACCAGGCTCCCGACGGCTACACGTTTCTCACGACCACGACGGCGATGGTCTGCATCACCCAGCATCTGCAGCCCTTGCCCTATGATCCGGCGACGGATTTCATCCCGGTTGCGCGCACGGCCACGTCGTGGATCGGCATGGGCGTCAACCCGCAAGTACCGGCCAACAATCTCCAGGAGTTCATCGCCTACGCCAAGGCCAACCCCGGAAAGATCAATTTCGGCTCGGCCGGGCTCGCCACCATCACCCAGCTGTACGGCGAGATGTTCAACATCGAGACCGGGGTGAAGATGGTGCACGTGCCTTACAAGGGCAGCGCACCGGCGACCAACGACCTGCTGTCGGGACAGATACAAGTGCAGTTCGACCCGACGACGCTGCCCCACATCGCCGCCGGCCGCCTGAAATGCTTCGCCATCGTCGGCGAGAAGCGCTGGCCCGGGCGGCCCGACATCCCGACCCTGCGCGAGCAGGGCTACGGCAAGATCGGCGGCGATGCGTGGTACGGCATCCTGGCGCCCAAAGGCACGCCGCAGCCGATCATCGACAAGCTCAGCAAGGCGATCGCGCAGGCCGCCGAGATGCCCGACATCGCCGAGAAGCTGGTGACCAGCGGCAACTATGCGAGCTATCTCGGGCCGGCCGACTTCAAGGAGACCATCGCGCGCCAGGCCAAGTCGTTCGGCGAGATCATCAAGACGGCCGACATCAAGATCTGAGCCGGGCATTCTTGTCGTCCTGGACGAAATGAAGGACCTCATCGCCGCCTGCCACGAACCACTCCGTGACTTCTGGCGATGAGATCCTTTCCTTTGGCTTCGCTCAGGACCAGCGCTGTGCTCAGGATGACAAGAAAGAGGCTCGCTCGTTCAAACCCAGAGCAGCCGGAAGCAAGGCATCACACCGCCGCCAGCGCCTGGTCGAGGTCGGCCAGGATGTCCTCGATGTGCTCGATGCCGATCGAGAGCCGGACATAGCCCGGCGTGACGCCGGTCTGGGCCTGCTCCTCCGGGGTGAGCTGGGAGTGCGTGGTCGAGGCTGGATGGATGGCGAGGCTGCGCGCGTCGCCGATATTGGCGACGTGATAGAACATCTTCAGGTTGTCGATGAACTTGCGGCCGGCATCGACGCCGTTCTTGAGCTCGAAGCCCACCAGCGCGCCGAGGCCACGCGACAGGTAGGTGTCGGCACGACGCCGGGCCTCGCCGGACATCAGCGAGGGATGGATGACCTTCGCGATCTTGGCATGGCCCGAGAGGTGCCTGGCGACGGCATTGGCGTTGTCGCAATGCACGCGCATGCGCAGCGGCAGGGTCTCCAGGCCCTGGATGAACATGAAGGCGTTGAACGGGCTCATCGGCGCGCCGATGTCGCGCAGCAGCGTCACCCGCGCCTTGATGATGTAGGCCACGGGCCCCATCGGCTTGGTCGCCTGCGTCCACACGGCGCCGTGATAGCTCGGGTCGGGCGTGTTCAGCATGGGAAAGCGGTCCTTGTGCTTCTCCCAGTCGAAATTGCCGCCGTCGACCAGAATGCCGCCGATCGAGGTGCCGTGGCCGCCGATGTACTTGGTGGTCGAATGCATCACGATCGCCGCGCCGTGATCGATCGGCCGGCAGAGCACCGGGGACGCCGTGTTGTCCATGATCAGAGGAATGCCGAGCTCGCGGCCGATGCGCGCCACCTCGCCGATCGGAAACACGGTCAGCTTCGGGTTGGGCAGCGTCTCGGCGTAGTAGCAGCGGGTCTTGGCATCCGTGGCGCGGCGGAAGTTCTCGGGATCGGCCGGGTCGACGAAGCGGCACTCGATGCCCATCGTCTTCAGGGTGTTGGCGAACAGGTTCCAGGTGCCGCCGTAGAGATCGGTCGAGGCGACGAAATTATCGCCGGCGTGGCAGATGTTCTGGACCGCAAAAAGGGACGCCGCCTGGCCCGACCCCAGGCACAGCGCGGCCACCCCGCCCTCGAGCGCCGCGACGCGCTGCTCGAGCACGTCGTTGGTCGGATTCATGATGCGGGTGTAGATGTTGCCGAGCTCGGCCAGGCCGAACAGGTTCGACGCGTGCTGGGTGTCGCGGAACTGGTAGCTGGTCGTCTGGTAGATCGGCACGGCGACCGCGTTGGTGGCCGGATCGCTGCGGTACCCCGCATGAAGAACGAGCGTCTCGGGATGCTTGCTGTTGGTCGCCATGGTCACTCCCCTCGTGTCGGAGGAGGGCGACTATACAGGCGACGCCGATTCGCACAAACGCACAAGGCAGCTCTGCATCTTCCGCGTGCGGGCTGCCAGCCCGGACGTGGTAGCTTGGCAGCTGTACGACAATGCCTGTTTGCCCGACCACCGGCCAGTGGTCGGGCTTTTTTTGGGCCTGGCGCCAGTCTACCTCTGCTGGTTATCCGGCGTTGCCGGAGCCGCCGGGCGAGCGGGCGGCAGGGCCGGCGTGGCCGGCCGATCGGGCACGGGGGTCGTCCGCTCGACGGCCGGTTGCTCAGCGATGTCGGTGCGCTCGCCCCTCGGCGCCGCGAAGAAGAGCAGGCCTGCCACCAGGGCAATCGCTACCAGGATGCCGACCACCAGGCCGCTCCCGCGGCCCTCGCCAGCCTTGTCGTCGTATGGGTCAGGGGCGCGCGGCTCGCGCTCCGGATTGGGCGGGTTGGGAATGTAGTCGCTCATGGATAGTCTCCTTTCCTGGGAAACGCTGGCGGATCAACGCCCGCCCGGACCAGTCCGTTCCCATCCCGATTCACCCCGGCAAATCATCGGCTTGCGCCCAGATTGGAGCAGGCGCGGCGCGATTCGTGCTAGCCTTCAACGAGGTCCTGGAGGTGCCATGCCCGTGTCCGTGATGTCCCCTTGTAAGGAGCAGCCGTGGGCACCTATGCCGTAACCGGCCAGCGCGCCCGCCAGATGCGGGTAGTGCCGCCGGACGTCCTCAAGCGCCTGTCCGCCAGGTCCGACCGCCATGGCCTGGTGCAGACCGCCGGGCATATCGCGCTGCTGATCGCCGGCGGCGCGCTGGTGCTGGCGACCAAGGGCTCGTGGTGGGTCGTCCCGGCCGTGGTGATGCAGGGCATCTTCGTCAACGCGCTGTTCGGCGCCATGCACGAATCAGTGCACTACGGCTCGTTCAGGACGCGCTGGATGGCCGATCTTCTCGCCTTCCTGTCGGGCGCCGCGATCCTGAACAACGCCGGCTTCTACCGGCACTTTCACTACGCCCACCATCGCTACACACAGGATCCCGATCGCGATCCCGAACTCGTCACCTCGGGCACGCCACGCACCTGGCGCCAGTACCTTTTCCGCATCAGTTCCGTTCCGTTCCTGATGCTGCGAGCGCGCGACATCTTCCTGTTCCCGCTCGGCCGGCACGGCGATGTGACCTACATCGAGCCGTCGGCCTGGCCCGAGGTCGAGCGCTGGGGACGCTGGCTGCTCGCCTTCTACGCCGTGCTGATCGCGGGCTCGATCGCCCTCGGGACGGACGTCCTGCTGTGGGTCTGGTTCATCCCGTTGCTGGCCGGCCTGCCGCTGCTGCGGCTCTACCTGCTGTGCGAGCACACGCTCTGCCCGAACTCCGACGACGGCTTTGCCAACACGCGGACGACGCTCAGCAACCCGCTGGTGCGCTTCCTGATGTGGAACCTGCCCTATCACGCCGAGCACCATCTGTTCCCGAGCATCGCCTTCCATCACCTGCCCGAGGCGCATCGCCTGCTGCGGCCGCATCTGAAATTCGTCGGCAAGGGTTACTTCCAGGTCCAGCGCGAGATCGTCCGGAGCCTCGCGTGAGGACCGCCGAAGGCGTCTTCGATTGCGGCAATGTCTCCCTGCAGCGCGGCGGCGCGCTCGAAAGCGCGCGCATCGTCTACAAGACGTTCGGCACGCTGTCGCCCAAACGCGACAACGTCATCCTCTATCCGACGAGCTACTCGGCGCATCACACCGACATCGAATGGCTGGTCTCGCCCGAGCATTGCCTCGATCCCAGCCGCTACTTCATCGTCATCCCCAACATGTTCACCAACGGCCTGTCGTCGTCGCCATCGAACACGCCGGGCTTTCCCGCGGTCACGACGTACGACAATGTCATGCAGCAGCGCCGCATGATGGCCGAGCTGTTCGGCGTCGATCGCGTGAAGCTGGTCTACGGCTGGTCGATGGGCGCCCAGCAGGCCTATCACTGGGCCGCGCTGTTCGGCGAGGCGGTCGAGCGCATCGTGGTCAATTGTGGATCGGCCCGCACGGCGCCGCACAATTTTGTCTTCCTCGAGGGCGTGCGCACGGCGCTGCAGGCCGATCCCAACTGGGACGGGTCGAGGTACACCGCCAGGCCCGACCGCGGGCTGCGCGCGATGGGCCGCATCTACGCCGGGTGGGCACTGAGCCAGACCTTCTATCGCCGCGAGATGTGGCGCGGGCTCGGCTTCGCCTCGCTCGAGGATTTCCTGGTGCGTTCCTGGGAAGCGAGCTTCCTGCGCCGCGACGCCTCGGATCTGCTGGCCCAGCTGTGGACCTGGCAGAACAGCGACATCTCGGCAAACGACCTCTACCGCGGCGACCTCGAGATGGCGCTGGCCGGCATCAAGGCGCAGGTCCTGCTGATGCCGTCGGCCACCGATCTCTACTTCCAGACTGACGACAATCGCGCCGAGCTGCCGCATCTCAGGCACGGCAGGCTGGTCGAGATCCCGTCGGTATGGGGCCATCGCGCCGGCAACCCGCGCGACAACCCCGAGGATGCGGCCTTCATCGACGCCGCGGTCGAGAAGCTGCTGTCGAGCTAGCCCAACAAGCCTCGCGTCGTGAACTCGCGCCGCTGCCTTCCACGGATCATCGTCCCGCGACGATCCGGATCGGACCACCGGTCTTCTTGCGATGGTGCGGCCTGCGCGGCGGATCCGCCGCTCGCTGCGCGGTCGGGGTGCTGGATCGACGCGATCCAGGCGCGGGCGTCCTGCAGCTTGTAGAAGACATCGACCGGACCTTCCTGCGCCGTGAGTTCGGCGAACTGCCGGGCAAACTCGCCGCGCCCCGGCGCGACGACGAAGGCGATCGGGCCGCGCTTGTCGGGATCGCCGCGCAGGATCTGGGCGAGATGGGCGATGTCCTGGGGCTCGAGGTCGAGGTATGCGCCAGCGACCTCGACGATCTTGGCAAACCGGCGAACCCGGGCGTCGGCCAGCTCTTGCGCCGTGCCGCGCACTTCATCGGAGGTGAGCTTGCCTCGAGCGACGACGGTCACCAGTCGATGGAGCGGCGAAGTCTCCACGTACACAGGCATGTTCCCTCCAAAGCACGATCGCAGTCGATAGACCTAGACCTGGAATGCGCCATTGCCATGGCCCTCGACTGCCTGGTCGCTTGCCGCGTCGGCCGCAACGCCCGGCATCGGCAAAATCGCGATCCCGAGGCTTGCGACGGTTCGGGCCTTCGACGCGTCCGCTTCATGGTCGGCTCTCGAGAGCGCGGCTGACGTCGGTCCCTTGGCGAGGAATCGCAGCTTTCACGCACACGCCGACGGCCGGGCGCGAGCCTACACGAGGGTGCAGGTCACCGTGCCGCAGCCGTCGACAAAGCCCGCCAGGGTGTCGCCGCGGACGACCGCGGCCACGCCGTCCGGCGTGCCGGTATAGATCAAGTCCCCGGCGGCGAGCGCCACCAGGCCGGACAGATAGGAGATCGTCTCCGGCACGCTCCAGATCAGCGCGTCGAGATCGGACTTCTGGCGGGTCTTGCCGTTGACGTCGAGCTGGATGGTTCCCTTGGCCGGGTGGCCGATGCGCGCGGCCGGAAAGATCTCGCCGATCGGCGCCGACTGGTCGAAGCCCTTGCCCATGTCCCACGGCCGGCCCATGTCCTTGGCTTGGTTCTGCAGATCGCGGCGGGTCATGTCGAGGCCGACGGCGTAGCCGAAGACATGATCCAGCGCCTTGTCGACCGGAATGTCCGCACCGCCCGACCTCAAGGCGACGACCAGCTCCATCCCGTGGTGAAGGTTCTTGGTGGCCGACGGATAAGCGACCCTGGTCGGGTTCTTCGGATCGGCGCAGACGACGATGGCATCGGCCGGCTTGGTGAAGAAGAAGGGCGGCTCGCGGTCGGGATCATGGCCCATCTCGCGGGCATGGGCGGCATAGTTGCGGCCGACGCAGAAGATGCGCCGCACCGGGAACAGATCGCCGGTCCCGTTGACCGGCACGCCGACCGTGGCGGGCGGCGTCACGACATAAGCCATGGCTTTCTCCCTCGCGAGCGAGCCTTTATGAAGAGCGCTGGAGTTCGAGGCAATGTCCGAGGCAGACTTCCTGACGGTTCAAACCGACTCCGGCGAAAGCTCGCTTGGTTGGGCGACGCTGGGCGATCGCCGCTGGCGCTGTACCGTGGGCGCAGGCGGCGTGCGCGAAGACAAGGTCGAGGGCGATGCCGCCACACCGGCCGGCACGTTCCCGCTGCGCCGCGTCTATTTCCGCAATGACCGGTTGGTCCTGCCCAAGACCCGTTTGCCGGCTCGACCGATCGACGAGCATGACGGCTGGTGCGACGACCCGAGCTCCACATCGTACAACCGGCTGGTCCGCATTCCCAACCAATGGAGCCACGAGAGGATGTGGCGCGACGACGAGCTCTACGATCTCGTCGTCGTCGTCGGCTACAACGACGACCCGCCGGAAGGCGAATGGGGCAGCGCCATCTTCCTGCACCTCGCGCGTCCCGATTATGCGCCGACCCGCGGCTGCGTCGCCTTCGCCCGCGGTGACCTTCTGGAGCTGGTCGGCCTGATCGGCCCCGAGACGCGGCTGCGCGTGCTGTCGCTGCCGGCCGACGACCAGAAGGCACGAACTGCGGACGACGAGGTCATGCAGCAGCTCGAGGATTTCGACGAAGCCGACTGGTAGACGGGCCTTGTAGCGCGGCACTGCCGAAATCGACATTGCAATCAATCAGCACAACCTCATCCTGAGGAGCCGCGCGCAGCCGGCGTCTCGAAGGATGGGCTCCAGGCTCAGTGCTTGATTCTTATCCTTCGAGAGGCGCCCTGTAGGCGCTCCTCAGGATGAGGTTTCTACTTTGCTCGCAGCGGGTGACCATTCACTTCGTCTACCCCACCAATCGTCCGATCGTGCGCGCGGTATAGTCGACCAGCGGGATGATGCGGGCGTAGTTCAGCCTCGTCGGGCCGATGACGCCGATGGCGCCCAGGATTCGCTCGCGCGAATCGCGGAACGGCGCCACCACCATCGAGCAGCCCGTGTTGGCGAACAGCGGGTTGTCGGAGCCGATGAAGATCTGCACGCCGGCACCGGCATTGGCGAGCTCGAGCAGGCGCACGAAGCTCTCGCCGCGCTCCAGCGCATCGAACAGCGTGCGCACGCGATCGAGGTCGGCGATCGCCGTGATGTCCTCGAGCAGGCGCGCCTGGCCGCGCACGATCAGCGCGCTGCCGGGCTCGCCGGCCCATGTCGCGAGCCCCGACTCGATCACGCGCGCCGCGAGATCGTTGAGCTCGGCGCGCTTCAGCTTGAGATCCTCGAGGATGAGCTTGCGCGCGTCCTCGATGGTGCGCCCGATGAGACGCGCGTTGAGGTAATTGGTCGCCTCGACCAGCGCCGACGCCGGCATGCCGATCGGCACGTCGATCAGGCGGTTCTCGACATGGCCCGTCTGGGTCACCGTGACGACCAGCGCGCGGCCCGGTCCCAGGTTCACGAACTCGATGTGCTTCAGCGGCTGCTCGCTCTTGGGCGCCATCACGAGGCTGGCGCAGCGCGACAGGCCGGACAGCAGCGTGGTCGCCTGCTCCAGCGCCTCGGTGACGCTGCGGCCGACGGTGGCGCAGCGCGCCTCGATGCTCTCGCGCTCCTCCTCGCTGATGTTGCCGAGCTCGAGCAGGCCGTTGACGAACAGCTTCAGGCCGGCATCGGTCGGCAGGCGGCCCGCCGAGGTGTGCGGCGCGTAGAGCAGGCCGAGATCCTGCAGGTCGGCCATGATGTTGCGGATGGTGGCGGGCGACAGCGCCTCGCTGAGGCGCCGGGTCAGGGAGCGCGATCCGACCGGCTCGCCGGTCTCGACATAGCCTTCGACGACGAGCCGCAGCACCTCGCGGGCGCGTTCGTTCAGCTCCGTAACCGATGCCGCCGGCCGCTGCCCCGTCGCGGCGTCGGCGAGGCCGCCCGAAGCGCCAATGCGATGAAGTACCATTGAAAAAATGTAGGTAGTGCCACCCGGCCGGTCAACGCAGGCTGCGGGATAGCTGGATTTGGCCTGGACGCGGCGCTAAACCGGCCGCCCGCCAGCCCTGCTGGTCCCCACATGTGTCCAGGAACAATCCGAGGAGAACCCGATGCGCCCATCCGGTCGCGCCCCCGATCAGCTTCGCGTCGTTTCCCTGGAACCGGGCTTCTCCCGGCACGCCGAGGGTTCCTGCCTCATCAAGTTCGGCGATACCCATGTCCTGTGCACGGCTTCTGTCGACGAGCGCGTGCCGCCCTGGATGCGCAATACCAATCGCGGGTGGGTGACGGCGGAGTACGGCATGCTGCCCCGCTCCACGCACACCCGGACCGACCGGGAGGCGGCACGTGGCCGCCAGTCCGGCCGCACGCAAGAGATCCAGCGGCTGATCGGCCGCTCGCTGCGCGCCGTCGTCGATCTTCCCGCCATGGGCGAGCGGCAGATCAACATCGATTGCGATGTGCTGCAGGCCGATGGCGGCACGCGCACCGCCAGCATCACCGGCTCGTGGGTGGCGCTCCATTTCGCCTTCGAGCGGCTGGTCAAGGAGGGCAAGATCGCCGCCAACCCGATCACCGGCCAGGTCGCCGCGGTGTCGTGCGGCCTGTGGGAAGGGACGCCGGTGCTCGACCTCGACTATCCGGAAGATTCCAAGGCGCAGGCCGACGCCAATTTCGTCCTGACCGGCGCCGGCGGCATCGTCGAGGTCCAAGGCACCGCCGAGGACAAGCCGTTCAGCGAGCCCGAGTTTCTGGCCCTGCTGGCGCTCGCCAAGAAGGGCATCGGCGAGCTTACGCGCCTGCAGCTTCTGGCCATCGGCCCATCGATGGCCAGGTCGCCGGCCACGCCAACCACCTGATGGCGCGCCGTTTCTCCCTGCCCCGCCTGGTGGTGGCCACCCACAATCGCGGCAAGGCCGGCGAGATCCGTGCCATGCTGTCGCCGTTCGGCGTCGACATCGTATCGGCCGGGGAGCTCGGCCTGCCGGCGCCGGAGGAAACCGGCACCACATTCGAGGAGAACGCCACCCTCAAGGCGCTGGCTGCCACCCGCGCGAGCGGCCTGCCGGCGCTGGCCGACGATTCGGGCTTGAGCGTGCGGGCGCTCGACGGTCGGCCCGGCCTTCACACCGCCGACTGGGAAGGCCCGACGCGCGACGCCATGGTGGGCATGCGGCGCATCCAGGACGAGCTGGCGAGGCGCGGCGTCCCCAATGACGACGCCGCGCGCGCCGCGACCTTCCACTGCGTGCTAGCGCTGGCCTGGCCCGACGAGCATGTCGAGCTGGTGCACGGTACGCTCGAAGGGTGCATCGTCTGGCCGCCGCGCGGCAGCGGCGGCCATGGCTACGACCCCTGCTTCCTGCCCGCCGGCGAGACGCGCACCACGGCCGAGATGAGCGACGCCGAGAAGAACGCCATCAGCCATCGCGGGCGCGCCTTCCGTCTTCTGGTCGAGGCGTGCTTCACATGACGACTCCGGCTGAAGCGTGCTGGCGTGCCACTCCCGTGGCGCGACTATCATTGATCGCACGGAAGACGCGCCGCTGGAGTGGCGTACCTCCAGCCGTGAACGCCTTTCGACGCCCTGCCGCCATTCTCATGGCGCCGCGGTGCGCGCCACGCGCGCTCGGAGGTCCCCTTTGATCGGTGCTGCCGCCCGGCCAGGCTCAGGCGAGCCCCTGGGCGTCTACATTCATTGGCCATTCTGCAAGTCGAAGTGCCCGTACTGCGATTTCAATTCCCATGTGCGTGACGGCGTGCGGCACGAGCGCTGGCGCAATGCGCTGCTTTCCGAGCTCGAGCACGCGGCGCGCGAGGCGCCGGGGCGGCGGGTCGAGACGGTGTTCTTCGGCGGCGGCACACCCTCGCTGATGGAGCCGGCAACCGTCGCCGCCCTGATCGCCCGCGTGAAAAGCCTGTGGGACACCGACCCGAACATCGAGATCACGCTCGAAGCCAACCCGACCTCGGTCGAGACCGGACGATTCGCAGCCCTTGCCCAGGCGGGGGTCAACCGCCTGTCGCTCGGCATCCAGGCGCTCGATGCCGCCGCGCTGCGCTTTCTCGGCCGCGAGCATTCGGCGGACGAGGCGCTTGCGGCACTTGCACTGGCACGCCGCCATTTCGGCCGGTACTCGTTCGACCTGATCTATGCCCGGCCGGGCCAGATGCCGGAGGATTGGGCGGCGGAACTCGACAGGGCGCTTGCCCTGGCTGGCGAGCACCTTTCGCTCTACCAGCTCACGATCGAGCGCGGCACGCGGTTCTTCACCGAACATGCCCGCGGCGCCTTTGTCCTGCCGGACGAGGAGGCGTCAGCCACGATGTTCGAGCAGACACAGGCCCGGCTGACCGCCGCCGGGTTGCCGGCCTACGAGATTTCCAATCACGCTCGCCCCGGGGCAGCATGCCGCCATAATTTGATCTACTGGCGGTATCAGGATTACGTCGGCATCGGACCAGGCGCACACGGCCGCTTTGCCGACGAGGCGGGCCGGCCGGTCAAGCGGGCGACCCGGCGGACGAGCGGACCCGAAGCCTGGATCGAGGCGGTCGAGAGCAGCGGCCACGGCACGGCGGAAACGTCGTCGATCGCCGGGCAGGATTTGGTCGAGGAGGCGCTGATGATGGGACTGCGGCTGGCCGATGGCATCGACCGCGCCCGGTTCGCCTCGATTACCGGCCACGACCCGGTGGCCGCCGTGGGCGAGGCCCGGCTGGCACCCCTGATGGCAGCCGGCCTTCTGGCGTTCGACGCCACGCACCTCAAGGCAACGCCGGCCGGCCGCCAGCGCCTCAATGCCGTGCTGGAGCGGCTGATCGCATGACCTGGAAGACGCTGTGGGCCGTGATCGTTGCCCTGGCGGCCACCCTCGGGCCCGCGACGGCTCAACAGCCGGCTTCGCCGCCGCCATCGCAACAGCAGCACAAACCGGCCGCCCCTGCCGCCCGGCCGCCGGCCCCGCCACCCCGCCCGGGCGCCAAGCCGATCTTTCCGCCACCGGCCTTCAAGATCACCGTCGCCACCGAAGGCGCCTACCCGCCCTTCAACTATCTGGACCGCAAGGGCCTGCCCGCCGGGTTCGAGCTCGAGATCGCGCAGGAAGCCTGCCAACGCATCAAGGCGGAGTGCGAGTTCGCCGCCTTCAAATGGGACGAGCTCATCCCCGGCCTGCTGGACAGGAAGTTCGACGTCATCATGTCGTCGCTCGAGATCACCAGCGAGCGGCGCAAGAGGCTCGGCCTGTCGCGCCGCTACTATCTCTCGCCCGGCGCCTTCATCGCCGCCAAGGGCGCGCCGTTCGACGGACCGCCCTCGCTGCTGCGCAACAAACGGCTGGGCGTCCAGAAGGATTCGACGCATGCCGACTGGCTCGACAAGAGCTTCCGCCGGTCGGCGACGATCAAGCGCTACGCGACGGTCACGGAGGCGCTCGAGGCGTTGTCCCAGGAAGAGGTCGACGCGGTATTCGGGGACAAGGTTCAGCTCTGGTTGTGGAGCCAGAAGCCGGCGGGCAATTGCTGCGAGGTGGTGGGCCAGGACATCAAGGACAATCAGACCCTGGGTGTCGGCGTTGCCGCCGGCCTGCGCAAGGAAGACGTCAAGCTGCGCGACTCCCTGAACAAGGCGTTCGGCGACATGATCGCCGACGGCACCTACAAGAAGATCAACGAGAAGTATTTTCCCTTTGCGCTCAATTGATCACAGCAGACGGGTCGCTGCTTTCCGCGCCCTGTCTGTCGTCCTGAGCGCAGCGCCAGGATGACAAGATATGAGCGTGGGCGCAGCCAGCCCCGTTGTGACGTCGCCCTCCCGGCAAAGGATCAGTTCAGGGCGCGATCACGCGAGACATAGTGTCCGCGCTTCAGCTCCTTGAAGAAGTGCGGTACCTGGGGATGCGACACCGGCTTGCCCGTCTCGTCAGGCAGCAGGTTCTGCTCCGAGACGTAGGCGACGTAGGTGTTCTGCGCATTCTCCGCGAGCAGGTGGTAGAATGGCTGGTCGCGTCGCGGCCGGACCTCCTCGGGAATCTGGGCAAGCCATTCCTCGGTGTTCGAGAACACCGGATCGACGTCGAAGATGACGCCCCGGAAGGGGTAAATGCGATGCTTCACCACCTGGCCGATGGCGAATTTTGCCCGACGCATCGGCAGAGGAACTATCGCTGCTCCGGCGGCTTGGTTCTCGATTTCCATAGCAGAAGTATTGCTCCGATTGGCTCGGCAGGCAACGCGCCCGGATCCCCGAAGTCGCAGGCAGCGGTAAACTTGTCCGTGAGGCGCCTGGCAGGAGTCGGCCACGGGACGAGGCGGGAGGGCGGCTGCAATAATAGCCAGGCGGGCTCGGTTGACGCGAGCCGCTCGTCCGTGGACTCTGTGCCGGGAAGGAGACTGCGCGCTTGGGTGGCCTGAAAGTTCGCTTCTGGGGCGTACGGGGTTCGATCTCCTGTCCCGGAGCCGAGTATGTCCGCTACGGCGGCAACACCTCCTGCCTGGAGGTCACCGCTGGCGGCAGGCGCCTGATTTTCGACGCGGGAACCGGTATCCGCACCTTGGGCCTCGAGCTCGCCCGCCAGGTGCCGATCGATCTGGACATCTATTTCACGCACACCCATCTCGATCACATCTCGGGACTCACCTTCTTCGCGCCGCTGTTCGAGAGGCGCAACTCGGTACGCATGTGGGCCGGCCATCTGGAAGCGCCCTATACGCTGAAGAAGGTCGTGAGCAACCTGATGCAGGCGCCGCTCTACCCGGTGTCGCTCGACGTCTTCCAGGCGCGCGTGGAGTTCAAGGAGTTCCAGGCGGGCGACAAGCTGAGCTGCGGCGAGGTGACCATGCACACCGCCCCGCTCAACCACCCCAATGGTGCGACCGGCTATCGCGTGGCGTTCGGCGGCAAATCGATCTGCTACATCACCGATACCGAGCATCGCGGGAACGGGCCGGACCGCACAATCGTCGAACTGTGCCGCGGCGCCGATGTCATGATTTACGATTCGAGCTATACCGACGCAGAATATGAACGCTATCGCGGCTGGGGTCACTCGACGTGGCAGGAAGGTGTGCGAATCGCCGACGCTGCGGGAGTGGGCACCCTCGCCATCTTCCATCACGACCCCAACCACGACGATGCCTTCATGGACGGAGTCGCGCGCGAAGCGGCTCTCGCCCGGCCCGGCAGGGCGCCCAACGGCCTGCCGCGCATTCTGGTCGCTCATGAAGGTTTGACGCTCAGTCCCTAGGTCCCGCCATGAGTCGTTGTCCATGACAGCCTCGTCTAGCCTGCGTGGCCGCTGGCGACGGCTCAAGCTCGGCCTGCCCACGGTGCTCGGCATGAAGCCGGGCGGCTGGTTCATCCCGCATCGCTACGCGCCGCTGCTGCCGCCGCCGGGCGCCCAGCCGCCCTACCCCGCAATCGAGGCGCTCTTCGAGCGGCACGCCGAGGCGTTCCGCGCCGTCCTCGACGCAGTCGATGCGAATGCCGCGGCGCTGGAGGCCAGGAAAGCCCTGTTCGAGCAATCGTGGTTCCCGTCCCTCGACGGGGCCGTGGCCTACACCCTGGTCCGCGAGCGCAAGCCCCGACGCATCATCGAGGTCGGCTCCGGCCATTCGACCCGCGTGCTGGCGAGCGCCCACGGCGGGATGGGCGAGATCGTGGCGATCGATCCCGCGCCGCGCGCCGACATCGCCGACCTGCCGGGGGTGCGCATCGTGGCGTCGACCCTCCAGGCGGCGCCGCTTGGCCTGTTCGACGACCTCGCCCCGGGCGACCTGCTGTTCATCGACTCGAGCCACATCCTGATGCCCGGCAGCGATGTCGATATCCTGCTCAACCGGGTCCTCCCCAGCCTGCCGTCCGGCGCGCTGGTGCACATTCACGACGTCTTCCTGCCCTTCGACTACCCGTCGATCTGGGGCTGGCGCGCCTACAACGAGCAGCAGGGTATCGCGCCGCTGCTGGCGAGCGGCGCCTACCGCCCGGTGTTCTCGAGCGCCTGGGTCGAGCGACGGCTCGCCGATCGATTGTCGAGCTCGGTCGTGCCGCGCCTGCCCCGGCTGCCCGACGCCATCGCCGCCAGCCTGTGGCTGGAAAAATGTCGATCCTGACCCGCCTGCGCAACTGGCTGTTCGAGGGCGGCCGCCTCGACGCGCTCCCCGAGCGCGTTCGCGAGACCATCCGGCGGCAGCAGGAGCACAGCGAGATCCTGATCGGTTGGGCCCAGCTCGCGCTGATCGTCCTGCTGGCGACCGCCTACGAGACCACCTCGATGCCGGCGGGCGTCGTGCAGGAGGACTACTCGTTCGAATCGGAAGTGTTCGCGCTCTACGCCGTGTTTGCCGCGATCCGCCTCGGATTGGCTTACCTGCGCCGCCTGCCGGAGTGGCTCCTCCACCTCTCCGTGGTCGTCGATGTCGGCCTGTTCATGGCGCTCATCTACTCCTTCCACTACACGTTCGCGCAGCCGGCGGTGTTCTATCTCAAGGCGCCGACGCTGATCTTCATCTTCCTCTTCATTGCGTTGCGCGCGCTGCGCTTCGAGGCGCGCTTCGTCATCATCACCGGTGTTGCGGCGGCGGCGGGCTGGGTTGCCCTGGTCCTCTATGCCTTGGGAGGCCGCGGCGGCCCGCCCAACGTCACCGACGATTTCGTCGAGTACATGGGCTCGAACGCCCTTCTGTTCCACGCGGAGATCAGCAAGGTACTGGCGATCCTGCTCACCACCGCGGTGTTGGCGATCGCCATTGCCCGGGCGCGCAATCTCCTGGTGCGATCGGTCGCGGAGGGCGCCGCGGCGCGCGACCTGTCGCGCTTTTTCGATCCCGGCGTCGCCAGCCGCATTCGCAGCGCCGCGATGTCGATCAGGGCCGGCGAAGGTGAGTTGCGCGACGTCGCCATCTTGACCGTCGACCTGCGCGGCTTCACGCGCCTGTCGACGGAGCTGCCGCCCGGGGACGTCATGAAGGTGCTGCAGGATTACCAGGGGCGCGTCTGCCCGTTGATCGCCCGCCACGGCGGCAGCATCGACAAGTTCCTGGGCGACGGCATCCTGGCGTCGTTCGGTGCCGTGGCGCCGTCGGCCACGGCCGCGGCCGACGCCTTGCGGGCGGCCGATGCCGTGCTCGAGGCGGCCGACAATTGGACCGAGGAGCGCAAGTCCGCCGGGCTGGCGCCCCTCTCGATCGGGCTCGCCGTGGCGTCGGGCCGCGTGGTGTTCGGCGCGGTAGGCGACGGGGAGCGACTGGAATTCACCGTGATCGGCGACGCCGTGAACTTCGCCGCCAAGCTCGAGAAGCACAACAAGGAAGAAAAAACCCGGGCCGTCACCGATGCCGCGACCTACGCGCTGGCCGGGCAGCAGGGCTACGCCCCGCCCCAAGCACGCGAACGACGGCCGGCTCGAACGGTGTCCGGGGTCGCTGATCCGGTCGATATCGTGGTCCTGGCCTGATCCGACGGGGGCCCAGCCGCCCGGTCGGGTTGCCTTGCCCTTTCCCCATTCGCAGCCTATGTATTTTCCGGATAGTCGGGAACGGGTTGGCGGAGCGCCATCGTGGGCAACAACTACGACATAATCCTCATCGGACTGGTCGCCGTCTTTCTGATCCTGCGGCTGCGGTCCGTGCTCGGCAAGCGCACCGGCAACGAGCGTCCGCCGGCGCGCGATCCATTCACGCCGCCGACCCCGCCGACGCCTTCGACACGTGGCGGCGATGCGCCGCAACAGGCCGGCCAGAACGGAAACGACAATGTCGTGTCGCTGCCGACCGCCAACGCGCCGCGCCCTTCCACGTCGGCGACCGGGCCGGGCGGTATTCGCGCCACGGTGTTGCCCACGGCTGCGACCGGCGTCGCCGCGATCCGGGCTGCCGATCCGACCTTCGAGCCGATGGCTTTCTGCGCCGGCGCGCGCTCGGCCTTCACGACCATCGTCGAGGCCTTCGCCAAGGGCGATGTCGGCGCGCTGCGTCCTCTGCTCGATGGCCCGACCTATGCCAGCTTCGAGGCGGCCATCCGCGGCCGTGCGGAACGCCAGGAGACGGCCGAGACGACGCTGATCGGGTTCGAGGCCTCCGATATCTCGGCCGCCGCGACGCAGGGCAGCAACGCCCTGGTTACCGTTCGCTTCGTCAGCGAGCAGATCAACGTCGTGCGCAACGCCGAGGGCCAGATCGTCGACGGCAATCCCAACGAGGTTCAGAAGGTCGTGGACCTCTGGACGTTCCGCCGCGACACGACGTCGACCGATCCCAACTGGGTGCTGGCCAAGACCGAAAGCGAAGGCTGACGAGGGCCCTCCGATCATGCGCTGGACCGTCTTGCCCGGCGGGGTGGCCTGTCTGGCCGCCGCCGGGTTCCTGGCTGCTTGTGCCGGCAGCGTAGGCGGAGCGAGCGAGCGTCGGGTAGCCATGGCGCCGATTTCCTTCAACGAGATCAGCGGGTGGGCGAGCGACCGGCATGCCGAGGCGCTGGTCGCGTTCCGGCGCTCCTGCCCCAAGCTCACGAGCAGGCCAGAGACAAGGATCGCGACCGACGGTGGCACCAAGACCGTCGCGCCGGCCGAATGGACGCGCATCTGCGATGCCGCGGGCGCCGTGAGGTCGGGAGACGACCGGGCGGCACGCCTGTTTTTCGAAGGCAACTTCCGGCCGCTGATCGTCCAGGCACCCGGCAAGTTCACCGGCTACTTCGAGCCCGACATGCGAGGCAGCCGCGCGCCGTCGCGCCTGTTCACGGTGCCGGTCTATCGCCGGCCATCGGATCTCACTGCCAAGCCCTACTACACCCGCGCCGAGATCGAGCAGGGTGCCTTGAAGGGACAAGGGTTGGAGATCGCCTGGGTGCAGGATCCGGTCTCCCTGTTCGAGGTGCAGGTACAGGG
>LNFM01001016.1_pt1 | contig 65810 bp, 50 predicted proteins | sample 596031 | NCBI WGS metagenome assembly LNFM01 (sample SAMN04254537, study PRJNA301005) | activated carbon metagenome | isolation source: dual media filters at the Ann Arbor, Michigan drinking water treatment plant | place: USA: Ann Arbor
TTTGACTTTCTAATTTTGAATTCTTATTGACGTTGATCTTTGACAATCCGAAATCCTGGGACGCATCCAAGCAATTCCCCTCCTGGACAGGAGGGGTGCCCGCTTCGGGCGGGGTGGTTGAAAGGGTTAGGTACCGCGAACTAAAGCAGGAACCGCGAACTCTGGGACGCAAAGCGAAAACATGAGCGGCGCTCACGCACAGTTCAAAATGAACAATCCCCAACCCCTCAACCACCCCGTCAGCCCAAAGCGGCTGCCACCCCTCCTGTCCAGGAGGGGAACCATAGCGACAACGCCCCTCCTGGACAGGAGGGGTGCTCGCTTCGGGTGGGGTGGTTGAGAAGCTTAGGCACCGCAGATGCAAAAGCAGGAGCCGCGTAGATTACGTTCCGTTCACACGAATCAGCCGCATCAGTTCAACCACCCCGTCAGCCGAAGCGGCTGCCACCCCTCCTGTCCAGGAGAGGAGCTGTGATGCGGCTCCGCATTTGAGAAGTCTTGGGACGCACATGCCACGAAGCAGAAAACTGCCGTCATGATAGAAGTCCACTACCGTTCAAATCCTGGGACGCACGATCAGAGCAACCGGGCACATGTTCGCGGTGTTGGCAAAACCTCGGGACGCACGGTCCGTTCGCTGTCGTTCGAAGGCGATAACTTCTGGGACGCAAGAACGCATCGCCGAGATTAGACTGAGATGTTTACTGACGTACTAGATCTTGGGACGCACTGATCAAACGTTCGTTCATGCCTCGGTTAGGATCGTTCCCGGTTCTGACTAACTCTGTCCAGAAAATCAGCCAGGATTATCGATGCGGCTTCGCTGTCGACGGAGCCTCGCGAGTTTTTTGTATTGACGCCGCGTTGCCACAGGCGGCCTTTTGCTTCGTAGGATGTGACGCGTTCGTCCTGGAGGTAAACAGGAATGTTTAATGACAAAGTAAATTTCCGGGCCATCGATCGAGCTTCCGCCGACATTGGGCTTTCAGATCCATCGGATTCTAATGGCAAACCAATTACGAGAGCCTTGGCATCCAACTCCGAGACGACGGCTTCGATCTTTGAAAGAAGTTTTTTCCAGCTAGTTCGTTCGATGTGGGGAAGCGGGCGCGTGGTTATGCGGAGTTCGTCGCAGACGGCGACGCCGCAGCGTTTTGTTCCGGGGTCAATAGCCAGTATTCGGCCTTCGCTCGGGACGTTACTTAACTCTGTAGTTTCGGGCGGATTAGTTGTATCTATTTCTTGCACTTGGGGTTTTCATTAGTAGATAATTTGTTTTGTCACTGAACGGATAAAACAAAAGGTGCCATTGCTGCGTATCTACTTAGGTTAGAAGTTACTACACGAGGTTTTAATATGTCATTTCGAGGAAAGCTTTGGGTCATGTCGCTATCGGGCGTGATCGCTGTTTATGCGGTAATTGGCGGCCTGCCGATGATCGGCGGCCTTCTTACGATATCTGCTCAACAGCCGGTCAATGATGCCAATGCTCAGCTTCGAATCGTCGAAGCGGTGCTCAAGCACATCCAGGACGATTACGTCGACGAGCCAAATATGGAAAAGGTTCGACTCGGAGCCCTTCGCGGGTTAGCGGGCGGCCTTGATCCGTATTCATCGTATCTGACCCCCGAACAGGTCAAAGCCTACGAGGCCTCAAAAACGGCTGGCAACACCGGGATCGGCGCAGAATTTTCGCAGTACCTCGGCTACGTTTACGTTATCTCGGCGATCAAAGGCGGCCCCGCCGACCGTGCCGGTGTAAAAGCCGGCGACGTCATCGAGTACATCGACAACAAGGCAACTCGCGACATTTCGCTATACGATGCCCGTCAGCTGCTTCAGGGCGAGACGGGATCGCCGGTTGCACTCCGGATCCTGCGTTCGGGCGAAAAAGCCCAGACGATAAGGGTAGCTCGCGGAACGTACACGATCCCAAAGGTCGAGACCAAGCTTGAAGCCGGAAAGATCGGTGTGATCAAGGTCTTTAGCCTGGAAGAGGGCGAAGCGAATGATATCCGTTCGGCAGTTACGAACCTAACGAAGCAGGGTGCTCAAAAGATCATCCTCGACCTGCGCGGTGTCGCCGCCGGCAGCTTGTCCGAAGCGGTTGCGACGGCAAATATTTTCATAAAAGATGGCGAGATCGCAAAGGTGATCGGCAAGGACGGCAAAATTCAGAGTAACTTTACAGCCGAACCTGCGAAAGTAGCTTTTGGCGGCTCGCTTGTTGTTCTGACCGATGCAGGAACTGCCGGTGCGGCCGAGATAGTTGCGGCGGCGGTCATCGACCGGAAACGCGGTGAGGTGGTCGGCGAACGAACGTTTGGGGCAGGCACCGAGCAGAAGCTTTTCCCGCTCTCGAGCGGCGGCGGTTATTTGCTGACTGTCGCAAAATGGGCTTCTCCGGCGGGCACGCCCTTTCTCGGCGAAGACCGGGCAACAACCGGTGTAAAGCCGACGATCGAGGTCAAGCGTCCCGACACTCCGGAACCGCTTGATGTCGATGCGATCACGCAGCCTGAAGCGACACCGAATGCTACTCCGACCCCGACACCGAAGCCTCAGCCAAAGGTTGTTGAGGATGTTCAGATGAAGAAGGCCCTTGAGCTTCTCGCAGATAAAGCGGCCGCAAAAGCTGCATAGGTTTTGATCAGATCTTTTCAAAATGGCCGGGCATCATGTCCGGTCATTTTTTGTGCTTCGGCTTGCGGCAACGGTGTTGTTGAAAACACACATGCCTGCTAGAATCTGGTTTCAATGACGAACAGCCAATTTAGAGTCCGTGAACTGGACGGCACCGATCTTTCAGAATGGTTACGCCTGCGCCTTCTGCTCTGGGATGAGTCGTCAGAGGATGATCATAAATCGGAAATGGTCGACATCATCGATCACCGCGAAACGCAGTTTGTAGCGGTCGCTGAGACCAATTCAGGAAAGTTGTGTGGTTTCCTCGAGGCTAGCATTCGCTCTCACGTCGAGGATTGCGAGACCGAGAATGTCGGCTACCTCGAAGGCTGGTTCGTCGAGGAAGATTATCGTCGGCACGGCGTCGGGCGGGAACTCGTCAAACTCGCCGAGCTCTGGGCTAAAAGCCGCGGCTGCACCGAGATGGCGTCCGACGCGGAAATAAATAATTCAGTCAGCATCGTCGCCCACAACAAACTGGGATACGCCGAAACCTCACGGCTTGTGCATCTAAGAAAAGAATTGATCTAAATGAGTTTTATTTATCGATCAAAATACGGAATAAAAACTGCTTTGCTGCTCGTCTGCTTTGCCGGTTTCGCGTTGGCTCAATCGACCGATCAGAATTTTCCGACTTCGGTCACGACCAGCCAGATAGTTGGCTCGATAAAGGCGCGCGACATCGGCGACCCAAGGGCGACAAGCTATTATTATGCATTTGGCGGAACGCAGGGCGATGTTTTTATCAACGTAGTTACCAAGAATTTCGTTGGTGACATCGACGTCTTCGCACAGGACGGACTGCGGCCGCTGACGAAGATCGTAGTGTTCGATCGCGGCCTCAACGAAACTGGCAGACTCATTTACCTGCGAAAAGAAGAGCGTCTGCTTCTACGAGTCCAGGGCCGTACGCCGGACGACGAAGCGGCGAGTTTTCAGATCAAATTTGCCGGCAGCTTCGTTGCCCTGCAGCCTGCTAAGGACGAGGCTCCACCGACCATTTCGTCGGCCGGCGAAGATAGTACCGTTAATTCGGTCGGCACCAGAGTTCCGCCCAAACCGGTTGACAATCGGCCGGACCGCATCGCAGAGATCCCCGCAAAACCCCCTGTCGAAACAAAGCCGCAGCCTGCGGCTCCCGTAGAAAAAAAGGTGAGCAGGCCTGAAGTTATCGTCGGTTCGACGATAAAGCCGCCGGTCAACATAACCGCCAAGCCAAAGGCCGAGTCCGCGAAGCCATCGGCCAATGAGAAAAAGCCAGCGAAGGGAAAGGCTCCCGATCCGCTGGCTAGTATTCGTCTAATGGTTCTGCTAAGAGATGGCTCGGTTATCGAACGCCCCCTGAATGAGGTTCAAAAGTTTACCGTCGAAAAGGGCGTTCTCCTGGTTACGCTAAAGGATGGCAACCTTTCGCGATTTCCCATGGTGGATGTCGTCCGCGTTACCATCGAATAGCCGCTATGCATAACTGTGCAGACCGACCAGAAGATAACTTACGCCCAAATACGTAAACAGGACAAGCAGGAATCCAACGATCGCGAAATAGGCCGAACTGCGGCCTCTCCATCCACGAGAAATACGGGTGTGAAGAAACGCCGCATAGGTGAGCCAGGCGATCAGAGCTCCCGTCTCTTTGGAGTCGAAGCCCCACGGCCTGCCCCACGATTCATTCGCCCAGATCGCTCCTGTGATCAGCAGCATCGCCAGCCCAGCAAAGGCCAGGCATGCGGTCTTGTACATCAAGCTGTCCAGTGATTCCAGACTTGGCAAGCGCTCGCGTATGGTCTCGGTTCGGAAAGCAAACAGCAGTACGAACATCGTCGCCACGAGGGCGGTGATCAATGCCGAGAGTTCGACCGGGTTCGTGTTAAGGCTAAGGAAAAGCTTGTCGCCATTCGCTTGAATGTAGGCCCGGCCCATCTGCTCATGCTGCTTAGCAGTGATCTGAGCTAGTTCGGCAACGCTCAGCTGTTCTCGCTCGGCCATTGCCATACCCGCGACCACATATTGATATGGGTCCTGCGTCAATTGAGCCTGGAGCCTTTCCGGAACATTTGAATTGTCACGAATACCAAAAACAAGCAGGCCGATCGAAACGATCTGAGCGACCAAAGCGAGTTTAAGAAGAATGTGCCCGATCTTGTTAGCCACTTCCTGCTTTTGATAGTGATAGACCAGAAACGCCACGATCACGCCAGCAAGTAGCACCCCGGAGATCACAAGGGCCGGACCGACGTAAGGCATCTCAAGACGAAACGGTGCGGAAAACGGCTTCTTGCCGATTTCGTTCGGAACGAAGAGCCCGGCGCGGTAAACAAATTCGGTAAAGACTGAGAATTTACTAATTGTCGCTATAACAGCAAGGCCGAAAATGCTAGACCAAATGGCCATTAAATGAACCTTTAGGCCGTCTTTGAGCAGATAGATCACCGCGACCGCAAAGCAGACCATCGCGATGCCGTAGCTCAAGCTTGCAACGCCTACGTGGATAGGCCGCCAATATGAATCAAGGACAGGAGGGAGATTAATTAGTTCGCCGCCGATAAATCGTGAGAGCGTCAGGATCAACGCGGCCAAGGGCAGCGTGAACGCTCCAAGTATTCTGAAACTCTTTCGACCTGCAAACAACAGCGTGGTAATACCCGCGCCAAAGGCGAACGCAATACCATAGTCATAGAGATTGGTTAGCGGAACATATCTAAATACCCACGGATCCGCCATGTTGCCACTCGCTCGCATGATCGCGATCTCGGCGTCATAGGCGTTCACCCATCGCACAAGCCAGCTGGATAGATTGAAAAAGACCCCGAGAGCCGCCCCGAAATAACCGATCTTTTCCGCCATCGCTGACGGGGCATAAAGATTCGTCAAGAGAAAGAGGGCGGCGAGAATGTAGCAAGCCAACGCGATCATCATCATTGCCGCATCGGCGATGAAGTTCGGCCCTATCTGCAGCCTTAACCCAAGCATTGCGAAGGCACCGACGATAACCAGGATCGCTGGTAAATACGACTTCCAGGATGTGCGGTTTTCTAACTTGTCCAGTTCTTGCATATGTTTGTATTTCTATCTATTTCGGGTTTTCTCTGATCGCCTCAGCGATCCGCTCGATCTTCTCGGCAAACGCCACCTCGTTCCTGTTGGCATCACCGCCGAGCACGATCTCAACAGATCCGTCGTCGCGATTTTCTACAAGAGCCCAGGCTCGTTTGTGCGGGTAAAAGAAGACAAATACCAAGGCTCCGATCAATCCGAAGCCGCCAATGTACCAGGCGATAAATGCGCCTTCGTACGGGTCGTACTTGATGGAGAGGATGTGTGCCAGCGGAGATTTCTCAAAGCTTGCGAGGCGCCACTTGTAACCAGCTTTCGGAGCTCCTACTGGAATGTTTTCAGCCATACCCGCGGCGAACGCAAAAACGCGTATACGCTCTCCTCCCGGCGGCGTCACGTTTAGGATCGCGACCGGGTTGTTGTAATCGCCGCTCTTTGTATCTGGCTGGCCGTCGCCGCCAAATGTGAAGTCAGGCATGAATTGGGCATATTCAACCGTGGTCCCATCCGGCAAAGATGTAACTCCATTACGTTTGAGTTCGATCTTGACGATCTCGCCTCCGGCCTGCGGCGAAGCTTCGATCACGATATTTCGAGCATTACCGACCGGGATGGTTTGCGCTTGAAAAAATCGATAGCCTCGATAGCTGTATGGCTTATTCATGCTGATATCAACTATGGATTCGCCATATTCCGGATCGCTTATCTTCATTTGCGTCCGCCAGTCGAGCGTGTTGTTTACATCGATCGATCCGGTCTCATCTATGAGCCGCTGTTGGATATCCGTACACTCGAGTGAGAATGGTATCTGGACATTGAATTTCTCTTTCTTATCCAGATCAAACTCGATCTTCTGGATCTCATTCGTCGTCACGCCGGGGATCATGCGGACATCTGCGTCAAATCCGGTTTGCAACGCAACAAAATGACCCAGGAACAGGGTCAGAAGGAAAACGTGGACTATGTATGCCCCAAGCCGATTTAGACGGCCGGATTCTCCGAACACGACCGTACCGGTCCGCTCAGTGATAACAGAAAAATCCTTGCGGCCTTCAGAGTCGATCCCGTACTCGATACTCTTGACATCAGTCGCGACCGGGCTCATGCCGAAAGTCTTGAAAACGGTCTTGATCCTTTCGACGACATTCTCTGAAGAATCTTGCGGGATAACGATTGTTTCGTTAGCCTTTTGAGCGAGCAGCCACGATTTGGTTGCCGTTTTCTTTGGATCCCGGATGTAGGCCCAAGCTGAAGGGAAGCGATCGATCGAGGCGAGGACGATATTGAGCGACAGGGTTAGGAGGAGAAGGTTGTAGTACCAACTGTGATAGATATCAAAGAAACCCAGCCGTCCGAAAACAAGTTTTTCGGCAGGTGTAAGCGAGACGTAATAAGCCTCAAAGCCTTGAACGTTTTCCTGAAGGATCAGCATTCCGATCATCGATAAGATGACCAAAAGAACCAGTTGGAATATTCCAAATCGGACCGAGCTAAGAAAGTCGAGTGCTCGGTTTAGAAATGGGGCCGATTGCCTTCGTGTTTCAGGACGTGTTTTTATGGTCTCTTCCGCCGTAGACATTATCTTTAGTCAAAGGATAGCCTAGGCGGAAGTTTTTGTCACCCATTTGAAAATAAGTTCTACTTCTCGAAAAAAGCATATCGTATTATCGAGGACGTCTTTGAAATACTGACCTAAGACGCTATTCTCAGGTATTACGTTTTGGATGGACTCATTGACTGTACAGATCAACGCAGAAAAGACGGCAGGAATGCGAGCAAAGCTCTCGGGCTATGTCGAATTGACAAAGCCTCGGATTGCCTTTCTCCTCGTCCTTACCTCGGCTGCGGCGTTCTATCTCGCTGGTCGCGGATCCTTCGATGTCGTACTGTTTGCCAATTCGATGATCGCGATCACGCTTTTGGCTTTCGGTGTGGCCGCACTCAATCAATACTGGGAGCGAAAGCTCGACGTCCTGATGGATCGAACCGCGAAGCGGCCCCTGCCGTCGGGAGTTATCGGAGCACATGAGGCTCTGATCTTCGGTGTCCTTTTGTGCCTTGCCGCAGAGGTCTATTTGTACTTCGCGGTTAATCCTTTAACCGCCTTACTTGGGTTTGTGGTCATTGTCGGATACGTTCTGGTCTACACTCCTCTTAAGACTCGTACCTCTGCTTCCACGGCGATCGGCGCCTTGCCGGGAGCCTTGCCGCCTTTGATGGGTTGGACGGCCGCTGCAAACGAAATATCGCTTGCGGCGTGGGCTTTATTTGCAATGCAGTTCTTGTGGCAGTTTCCGCATTTTTTCGCGATCGCCTGGCTCTATCGTGACGATTACGCTAAGGCAGGGATACTAATGCTTCCGGTCGTAGATCGAGACGGAAAACTGACCGCAAGGCAGATAGTTATTTTTGCGATCATGCTGTTTCCGGTAAGTCTGGCCCCGTTTTTTCTCGGCGTTTCAGGCTTTGTATTCGCGATCGGCGCAAGTTTGCTTGGCATCTGGTTCCTTTGGGCAAGCATCAGGTGCGCTCGGGCGAAAAGCAAAGAACAGGCAAGAAAGCTCTTAATGGTAACGGTTATTTACCTTCCCCTCCTATTCATTCTAATGGTTGCTGACAAGATTTAGATTTATGGAAGTCGGAACAGCGGAAGTACTCGAAGAGATCGGAGAAAAAAAACGCCGGCGGGGCAGCCTTAGTGGAAACACTGGCACACCAAGCAACGGCGGAGGTGGCGGTGGCGGGGACGACCCTGGCGGCAGCGAAAACAAACAGCCCGAACGTAAGCAGGATCAGTCTAGGGAGCCTTTTGTACACAGCAAATCTCGAGTACTGACCGGGTTTATCCTCCTCGTGGTCTTAATGACCTTTGGAGGGCTGATCGCTGCCTACATCGTCATATCGACCAACCGAGCGGTCGAATGGCGTCCATTTGATCTCCCGCTTCCACTGTGGATCAGCACCTTGATGATCCTTGGAAGCAGTATCGTCTATCATCTCGGAAAACTGGCGGTCGACCGGAACGATCAGCCGAACGCTCGAAAATGGTTCGTTGTAACCACTGTGTTTGGGGCGGCCTTTATCTCATCACAGATATTAGCCTGGCTTGCTCTTAATTCCCGTGGGCTTTACGTGGAAGGGAATTCGTATGCCGGATTCTTCTATATCCTTACGGCGGTCCACGCTGTCCATGTGATCGGCGGCATCATCGCCCTTGGATCGATACTGCTACGAAATCTTGCACCTACAGAAAATCTGCTACAGATAGCCAAGCGCCAGACGCTCGCCCAGGTCGTCGGCTGGTACTGGCATTTCATGGGAGCACTTTGGATCGTCCTTTTTGTTTTGCTTGGATTTTGGAAGTAAATGGAATACCTGCATATATTTCCGCACGTAAATGCCGCGCTCAACGCGACTAGCGGCCTTTTTCTCATAACGGGGTTCTACTTCATAATGCGTAAGCAGATCGCTCGCCACCGGTTCTGCATGCTCTCAGCAAGCATAGTTTCGGCGGTCTTTCTCGTAGGTTATGTAACGCACCACGCGATTCGAACCTACTATTTCGGCCTCGGCCCGACTAGGTTTACGGGCGAGGGGTTAGCGAAGCCGATCTACTTCACGATATTGACGTCGCATACGATTTTGGCCGCGATAATTGGCCCTTTTGTCATTATGACCCTGCGGCGTGGACTTAAGGGGCTCTACGAATCGCACCGGCGTCTGGCCCGCATTGTTTTCCCGATCTGGCTATACGTTTCGATGACCGGCGTCGTGGTTTACGTTATGCTTTACCACCTTTATCGAGCACCTTAAACTTTCTGAAATTATTTTTTACTTTTTTCAAAATAACCCTTGAACGAGTGTTTTTTAGGTGTTATCATTCACGTGTTGAAAAGTTGATCACCGAAGCCGTCTGACGTGAGGCGGCGCGGGGGAACCAATTTCTGAAAGATATCTTTCAGAACGGGGCGAAGCGTCATGTGACGCGGGGGTAATCTTTCGCTCCTAGCCCGGCAGCTAACCTCGTAGGTGTGGCAAAGAAGCTACAAGTAGGGAACAAACCCTCTGAGGGTGCGATTTTCGATGTACTTCCCGCTCTTCAATTCAACAGTTAGTGGATGACATCCAGTCTTCTCAAAGGGAAAAATCCCGTCGAGTGATCGGCGGGATTTTTTTGTTTACTACGCCCGTCTAACATTCCGCTCTCGTCAAATTACCCTTTTCATTCTAATCGGCTAAAATACAGGGGTTGCTTCAACTGCTGCCTATGCCGAGAGAGATCAAGTTTCACCAGTTTTTCCGCGCGATCGTGATTTTGTCGCTAGCGGCACTGACCTTTGCATCTGACCCGGTCGGAGGCGTAAAACAGTTTGGGCGGGCTGGATCTGACGGATCTGTCTCCACTGATACGTTTGAGCGAGGGCCTATTATTTCACAGAACGATCTCCCTCTTACACCAGACACCTTTTCCGAAACCGCAAAACTTGTAGCGGGAGATGCTGCTCAGTTTGATCAATTCGGCTACAGTGTTGCGATCAGCGGTGATTACGCCGTAGTTGGTGCAAATCGTGATGATAACTATCGGGGATCAGCGTATGTCTTTATTCGCACTGGATCGTCATGGACACAACAGCAAAAACTTACCGCAGGCGATGGTGCAGCCGAGGATAATTTCGGCTGGAGCGTTGCGATAAATGGCGACACGATCGTTGTTGGATCGTATTTAGACGATGCGGTTGGAACTGATTCCGGCTCAGCGTACGTCTTCGTGCGAAACGGCTCTTCATGGACTCAGCAGCAAAAACTAATAGCGGCGGATGGAGCCGCCGGCGATCAGTTCGGGGTTAGTGTTGCTCTCGCGGGCAACACCGCTGTCGTCGGAGCGTTCGGTGATGACGGTTATCGCGGATCTGCCTACGTTTTTCTCCGAAGCGGATCGACGTGGGCGCAGCAGCAAAAGCTGACTGCCAGTGATGGTGGGGCCGACGACGATTTCGGGTGGTCGGTCGGCTTAAGTGGCGAAACTGCGGTAATCGGATCGCCGCGGGATGATGCATCACGCGGATCAGCATTCGCCTTTGTGCGAACTGGCTCAACCTGGAGTCAGCAGCAAAAACTTGCCGCAACGGATGGTGCTAATCTTGATCAGTTTGGCTATTCGGTTGGAATAAGCGGTGATTCGATAGCAGCTGGAGCGGTAAACGACGAGACGGGCGGATCGGCCTATGTCTTCGCTCGCAGCGGTTCAGTTTGGAACCAGCAGCAGAAACTCGGCGCAGGCGACGGCTCAGCGAATGATCAGTTTGGAGGCGCGGTTGCGATCGACGGAAACACGTTGGTTATCGGTGCTGCCGGCGATGACCTAGGGGCGACGATTGATAGTGGCTCGGCTTACGTCTTTGGTCGTTCGGGCTCGACGTGGTCGGAACAGCAGAAGTTAACCGCATCAGACGGGGCATTGTTTGACGGATTCGGATCCAGCGTTGCGATAGCTGCCGAAAACGTGATCATCGGCAGTTATCTTAACGACACCGTGAGTTTAGATGCGGGATCGGCATACCTTTTCAATAACCCAACCGGACCAACGCCCACCCCAACGCCTACGCCAACACCGACGGCGACTCCAACGCCTACGCCGACGGCAACTCCAACACCTACGCCCACACCAACGGCGACTCCAACGCCTACGCCAACACCAACGGCGACACCAACACCTACGCCATCAGCGACTCCAACACCTACGCCCACACCAACGGCGACACCAACACCTACGCCATCAGCGACTCCAACTCCGGCGGCGTCTCCAACGCCAAGTCCAACTCCGACCCCTACACCCACGCCTGTACTCGGTACGGAAGGAGACCTAAGTCCGCGTCCGGTAGGCGACACGCAATTGCTCGCGACGGATCTGGTTCAGTTGCGTCGGATAGTAACCGCGATCGACAGTCCTACAGTGGGCAGTAATGAATTTCAACGGGCTGATATTGCACCGATCGAGACGCTCGGCGATGGGGTTCTTGATGCCGCCGATGTATCTCAGAGTCGGCGTGACATCATTGGACTCGACGCACCGAGGCCGGGCGGTGGGCCAACCCAGGCGGCCGGGCGCGGGATAATTGGAACTTTATGGGATGAGATACTTCGCTATTTCACCGGGCGTGAATTACGAGTCGGAAGTGCAGACGCTACCCGCGGTAAGACCGTAGCATTAGACATTGAGCTAGATTCGTTTGGTGATGAAACTGCCAGCAGTTTCACGTTGGAGTTTGATCCGCAGGTTCTCACAAACCCGCAGATAACGCGTGACGGATCGGCTTGGCTGAATTCTGCTTTGACTGTAAACGATCGACAGGCCGGGAAGGGCCGCATCGGTGTGCTTCTAGATTCAGATACGGTTATTACCCCACAAAAAAGCAGCCGGATTTTGACCATAACGTTCGAGGTAGCGCCAGACGCCGCGATAGGGAAAAGCGAGGTGCGTTTCTCGGACGACTTGGCACACAGGGCTATCGCAGGCGCAAACGGTGATCGGTTGGACGCTCGGTTTGTAGACGGAACAGTTGTTATCTTCGAATAGGATCAGCGGACTGAGGTTATCGATCTCATCGTCACCTGCTTCAAAGGGATCTTTTCACCGGGATCGATCTCGATTTCAGCGGGTTTTCCCGGCACCTTGAATTTGAAGGTCTGTATCCGCTGCGTGATCTCAAGTTTCTCAGTCTGATCCCCATTTGCTGTCTTGACGACGATGTCCAGCGGCAGCCTGAAGACATACGGGGTTATCGTGTCGTTTAGTTGAGTCTGCGAGATCGCTAAACTAAGGGTTCCGGTTCTGGCATTGTATATCGGCCGAACCGTTATCTTAGGCGAACCAGCACCATAGACCCACTGATCGAAAAACCAGCCCAACTGCTGGCCCGAAGCCTCCTCCATTGCTTTACGAAGATCCGTAGTTTCGACTGAACCGAACCTATGGCGATTGAGGTATATGTTGACGGCCTTCCAGAAGTTCGGGTCACCTACTTGCTCTCTCAGGGTGTGGAGAACGGCTCCACCCTTTTGGTAGGTTGTGGACGCGTTATCGAAAAGGGAATTCACATCACCAGCTCTCACGTTGTAAAGTGCGTGACGGCGCCGATTGTAAGTGTCGTCAACTAAAAAGGCGGCGGCGTCAGACCGGATCTTACGAAGATAGTCGCCACGTCCGTTGATCTTTTCCCGATACGCGGCCTCCATAAATGTCGCAAAACCCTCGTTGAGCCAAAGCTCAGCCCAGTTCTTGCACGTCACGTTATTACCAAACCAGGAGTGGGCGAGCTCATGGGATACAAGATCCATTACTGGCCCTTTGCCTATGTCTGAGTCGGCAAAGAATATCTCGGAGTCGGCCATCGTAGTTGCCGTGATGTTCTCCATACCGCCAAATTGAAAATCAGCTACGATGGTCTGATCGTACTTATTGAACGGATAAGCGACACCGGTGAGTGCCTCAAAGACCGGAAACATCCTTTTCGTATCGCCGAAAGCGTTTCGGGCAGTGTTCTCCCGACCGGGATATACATAGAAGCCGAGAGGAATTTCTTTGTAACTATCTTTGATTTCAACGTAGTTTCCGACGATGAACGATACAAGGTAAGTCGGGTGCGGAACGGGCATCTTGTAATGCCAAGTCTCGGTTCCGTCGTTATTTTCCTTTTTTGAGATCAGCTCTCCGTTGCCGATTACTGTCAGGCCTTTTTCAACCGTTATCTGCTGTTCGGTAGTTGCCTTATCACTTGGAAAATCAAAGGCCGGAAACCAGTGACGAGCCTCTTCTGGCTCGCCCTGCGTCCAAATTTGGGCCGATCGCGTGCTGCTTTCCGAGCGTGCCGGGGCATCAACAAAATAAACACCTTTCTTAGGGTTCGCGGAATACCGAAAGCGGAGTGAGACGGTATCCTGAGGCCCGTAGACTTTATCGAGCGAGACGATGACCTTTCCTCGGTTCGCTTTGAAATTTAGATTCTCATCCTTACCCTCGATCTGGACAGAGGTGAATACCAGGTCGACAGCGTCAAGTTCGAGCTGACGGAAGTTTGACGAGAGCGGACGCAGTGTAACTGTCGTGTCGCCTTTAACGGCCTTTTTGGACTGGTCAAACGACACACGAATAGCGTAATGCTGAACGTCATACGTCTGAGGGCGGTCAAAATTAGGACGAGCCTTTTGCGCGTAAGCCGAAAAGACCACAAACGAAAGGCAGACGACCACCGTGATCGCGGGAAAGGTTCGTTTTATACTCATATACGGAAACTAGGGTCTTAGATACTTTCCAAACCAGTCCATAACCTGCCCATGCCAAAACTCAGAGTTCTGCGGCTTAAGTATCCAGTGGCCTTCGTCAGGGAATACGACCAGTTTGGAATCGACCCCCCGCAGCTGGAGCGTCGTGTAGAGTTGGAGACTCTGGTCGACAGGTACTCTGAAATCTAATTCTCCGGCGGTGACGAGCGTTGGCGTGGCAAAATTCTTAGCAAATTTATTCGGCGACCAGCGAGCGTACTGCACAGGATTTTCCCATGGCATTCCCTTGAATTCCCAGTTGACGAACCATATCTCCTCGGTCGAGGTTGCCATGCTTTCCAGATTGTATACCCCTGCGTGTGATAGGAATGCTTTGAACTTAAAACGCGGGTCATTATTGTGACCGAGAAGCCAGTTCACCATGTACCCGCCGTAGGAGGCTCCCGCGGCGCCAATGCGGTTTCTATCGACGTACGGCCGTTTTAGGACCTCGGCTACTCCGTTCTTAATATCTATGGTGACTTTGCCGCCCCAATCTCCTGAGATCTCGTCGACAAATTTCTGGCCGTATCCCGTAGAACCGCGGGGATTCGGCATAAAGATAACGTATCCCTGATTTGCCCAAACCTGAGGATTCCAACGGGTGCTCCATGCATCGTTCCAGGCTCCTTGAGGCCCGCCATGGATCAGGACGATGAGCGGATATTTTCGCGAAGGGTCGAAATTCGCGGGTTTTACCACGAAGCCGTGTATCTTCGTGTTCAATGCCCCGCGCCATTCGAGTTCTTCAGCTTTTCTTAGATTAAACGGAGCAAGGGCGGCCGAGTTAATTCTCGTTAACTGGGATAAACCGGTACCATCCGAATTTGCCTTCATGACTTCGTTGGGAGAGACCGTCGAGTTTGAAGCGAAAACGAGGGTGCGGCCATCCGGCGAAATATTTGGAGTAGTGGCAAAAACTCCTCCGAGCACCTTTCTAACGTGGGTAGCGATCCGCAGCCTGAAATCGGGCTCGACGGGCACCGAATAAATTGGTTCGCGTCCGCGTTCACCCGCCGTAAAATATATCGTTTTGCTGTCGGCCGAAACGACCATTTCGCTAACCTGGTCGTCAAAACCTCGTGTCAGCTCGACGATCTCTCCGGATGACGGGTTGTAACGCATTATCCGCCACCGGTCCGCTTCAAAGGTCGCTCTAGGCTGAGATCTAAACAATAGATACTTACCGTCAGGCGTGTAAACCGGTGAGGCGTCATACCCGTTCATCCCGACCGTAATGTTCTTAGCTTCGCCCCCGTTCAACGAGACGATGTAAATGTCGCTATTTGTCGATTTCGCCTCTATCCTGTCTGGATTCCTCAAATAAACTATGCTCGATCCATCCGGAGAAAACGTATAATCGACTCCTGACGAGGCCGCGTAGGGCGGCGAGTCAAAATCTCCGGGCGTGACGTCACGGGCGACGCCGCCGTTCGCCGCTACGACAAAGACATGGGTTCGCTTCCGATCTCGCCATTCATTCCAATGCTTGAATAGCAAGCGCTCGGTCACTTTCGCCTTGACCTTACTTGCTTCGACGCGTTCGTCTTCCGTCTTGTTACACGCGTCATCCTTGCATTCCGGGTAGACCTCCGATGTGAAAGCGATCATCTGTCCGTCGCGAGACCAAACCGGACCGGCAGCACCAGTCGAAATGGAGGTGACTTTCTTCTTATTGTCTCCATCGGGTTCCATCGTCCAGACCTGGCCGCCATGGTTGTAGGCGATACGTTTACCATCGGGTGACCAGCGCGGTGAACTGCTCGACGACGGTCCCGAGGTTATCTGCTTCGGAGACGAGCCATCGATGCTCATCACCCAGATTTGGCTAACGACCCGATTTCCTTCCATTTCAGGCGAACCAACGGTGTACGCGATCAACCTGCCATCCGGCGACAGACGAGTGTCTCCCGGACGTTTCAACATCAGCATGTCGCGGGCAGTCAACTGCCGCTGTGAAAGGGCCGAGATGCAGGCAAGAGAAATGACAATGGTGATTAAAATGAGACGTTTCATAATGATCGAAGGGCAAACACGAGTCTGAAGACACAAACAGGGTAAAAGTTGGCCCAAATAACCTCTAAGTTTGGAGTTTCTGCATCAGAGTATACCGTTGAGTCTCGTGAAATCCCAGACAGGTGCAAGGAACTCGAATGAAAAACGTTCATTCACTGTTGTCGATGCTTGAGCGCATCGAGCTAGGTTTTGCCTCTGGATCGAAGAGAGTATGATTTTAGGGGTCCAAGCTTTACCAAGAATATTTGGCAAGGAATGAAAACGGCAATGAGAAAAATTACTTCGGCATTTTTGGTCTTCGCGACGTATATTGCATTTATAGCACAAGCCGCGGTGCCGGTTCAGGCACAGGTTATAGGGAGAGCGATGGAGCAGCGTATGAAGGATGTGCCCGGCGGGCTAAAGTTTAGACTGAGCGAAGGTGTTGAGGGGGCTGAGGCTCGCGAGAGACAACAATTGCCAACGACCGAGCCGCTTTCAGAAGGCGAAAGAGGGAATTTGCTCAAGCGTATTCCTGAGATCAAGTCCGCGGCCGATGATCAAACCGATTTTGCAAAACGCGCCGGAACGCTTCCGGCTCCCAAGACAGGTACGAAAGTGCCGGTCAAGTTTCCGGCCGATGACCAGCGAGGGACCCCGAAGATAGATACCTCCGGCCAGACCTTACAGGTCATTCGCTGGTCGCCTGAAGGCGAGGTTCCGCTCGCTCCTGATCTCAGTGTGACCTTTTCGCAGCCGATGGTGGCGATAACTTCGCAGGAGGAAGCCGCAAAGTTTGCCCCGGTTGAATTGTCGCCGCAGGTCGAGGGGAACTGGCGTTGGCTGGGAACAAAGACGCTGATGTTTGACACGACGAAGCGTTTTCCGATGGCGACGAAGTTTACCGCCAGGGTTCCAGCCGGTATCAAGTCGGCGACCGGATTGTCGCTTGCCAAAGACGTTAGTTGGACTTTTACGACCCCGCCGCCCAAGGTTGAACAAAAGTTTCCAAACGGCGGCGTTACTAGGCGTGATGCTCTTATGTTTGTCTCGTTCGATCAGGAGATTAACCCTGAGGCAGTATTGCGCACGATATCTGTAACCTCGGGAGGGCGTAAACTTCCGATCCGGCTGGCTACCGAGGCTGAAGTGAATGCGGACAGCAGCGTCTCGTACTATTCGAAGCAGGCCCAGCCAAAACGTTGGCTCGCGTTTCGGGCGATAACGGTATCCGGTTCGACCGAGGACGCCCTTCCTCCCGCCGCTTCGATCCAGGTGTCGGTAGAAAAAGGTACTCCGTCCGCGGAAGGGCCGTTGATGACAACGCAAGCACAAACCTTTGGCTTTCAAACCTACAGTGCTTTGAAATATGTCGGCGGCTACTGCGGCTGGCGAAATAATTTGAACTGCACACCGTTCACGAACTGGGCGATCGAATTCAACAATCCGCTCGACGCTTCGAAGTTTGCGAAAGAGCAGGTAAAGATCGTACCTGCGGTCGAAGGCTTGAACATATATCCGGCTGGAAACTTTATCTACATCAACGGCTACAAGAAAGGGCGTACGACTTACACGGTGACCGTAGATGCTGGTCTGACAGATACGTTTGGCCAGACGTTGGGCAAGAGTTCGACTACGACAATAAGAGTGGGTTCGGCAGATGCGAGCATGTATTCGCAGGGCGGTTTTATGACCGTCATGGATCCTAACTCAAAGGCGACATTCTCTATCTATTCGACAAATCACAGCTCTGCAAAGGTCAAGCTTTACCGGGTTCGGCCCGAAGACTGGGGCCAATATCAGGAATACGTTCGCCGCATAAATTATGACGACGGCAAACGGCCGGCCATACCTGGAGATCTTGTTTTCGACAAAACCGTCCCGATCGCCGCGAAACCTGATGAAATGGTCGAAACTCGCATTGATGTTTCGTCGGCTCTCGATGGTGGGGTTGGCAATGTGATCGTCGATATCGAACCGACGGCTAAGAGGGACAAAAACGACCGTACCAGGGTAATGACCTGGCTTCAGGCCACACAGATCGGGCTAGACGCCTTTGTCGACAGCACCGAACTTGTGGGTTTTGCGACTGAATTGCGAACGGGCAAACCGCTAGCGGGCGTCGAGCTTTCGATATATCCAAACGGTCAAGCCGTCAGCCTGCGGCCGACGCCGGACTCGGAAGAAGAAGGTTATCTGCAACAGGCATGGGAATGGCTAACCGGAGCCGGCGGCCCAAGTGCGGTCGAAACCGAAGCGATCGATACCGATGGCAGGGAAGCGGACGTCGAGCCAGTCGAACCGGCGCAAAGTAATAGGACGGCGACCAACGGCATTCTCCGGCTCACTTTGCCTGATGGTTCCTCGGCAAATCAGCAGAATATGCTTATTGCTCGGCGCGGTAAGGACGTAGCATTTCTTCCGGAGAATTCTGATTACTATTGGCAGCAGTCCGGGAACTGGTACAAAAAGAGCCAGCCCGACAGTTTACGATGGTTCGTCTTTGACGACCGAAAAATGTACAAACCCAAGGAAGAGGTTGCGGTAAAGGGCTATATTCGAAAGATCACTGGCGGCAAGTTCGGCGATGTCGAAGGGCTCGCTGACGCTGCGAACGGTCTTAATTACTCAGTCAAGGACCCTCGAAACAACGAAGTCGCGAAAGGCACAGCAAATCTGAATTCCTTTGGAGCCTTCGATTTCAAATTTACACTTCCCGATAACGCAAATCTTGGATATTTCCGCATCGATCTTTCGACGAGCACCCAACTTTCTGGTGGCTCTTACGGGCATCAGTTTCAGGTACAGGAATTTCGCCGTCCGGAATTCGAAGTGACGAGCAAGGTCGAAACCGAGGCTCCGCACTTTGTGGGCGGCAATGCGATGATCGCCGTCGAGGCGAAATACTACGCCGGCGGCGGGCTCGCGAATGCCGAGACGAATTGGACCGTCACGGCAAACGCAACAAATTACACGCCGCCGAACCGCGACGATTACACCTTTGGAACGTGGACGCCGTGGTGGAGAGGAGATTTTTATGGCGGCCGGCCGGGTTATGGCGGTACGTCGCAGACGTTCAAAGGCGTGACCGACGCGGGCGGTAAGCATTTGCTCAAGGTCGATTTTGAATCGGTCAAACCACCGCGTCCGTACACGATCACAGCCGCTTCGTCGGTGATGGACGTGAACAGGCAGGCGTGGTCGAGCACGACTTCGCTGCTCGTGCATCCGTCGTCGCTGTACGTCGGCATCAGGACGGCTCGGACGTTCGTGCAGAAAGGCGAAAAGATCAACGTTGAAACGATCGTTTCGGACATCGACGGCAAATTGATCGCCGGCCGGGATGCTGAGATCAAGGCTGTGTTGAAGGATTGGGTGTTCGACAAGGGAAGTTGGAGCGAGAAGATCATCGACGAGCAGACCTGCACGGTCAAGTCGGCTGAGACGGCACAGAAATGCTCATTCGTCGCCATACAAGGCGGCCGTTACACGATCACTGCGACCGTGATGGACGACCGCGAGCGGTTTAACGAGAGCGAACTGACGATCTGGGTTCCGGGCGGCAAAACCCCGCCAAAGCGCAGCATCGAGCAGGAAGAGGTGCAGTTGATCCCGTCGAAGAAGGACTTCGCAGCGGGCGATGTCGCTGAACTGCTCGTAATGTCGCCGTTTACCCCAGCCGAGGGCGTCCTGACGCTTCGCCGTGACGGAATCGTGAAAACCGAGAGATTTTCGATGAAGGATTCGTCGATCACGCTCAAAATTCCGCTCGAAGAGAAGTATTTGCCGAATATCTACGCACAGGTCGATCTGGTCGGTGCGGCACCGAGGACGAAGGACGACGGTTCGCCGCTGACGTTTCTTGGCGGTGACGGGAAGCCGACTGTAACCCTAACGCGTCCGGCATTCGCGAGCGGGAATCTGAATCTGGCGATCTCAGCAGCCGCTCGAAAACTGACCGTCTCAAGCGAACCAGTCGACAAAACCCTCGTCCCCGGCGGCGAGACGAAGGTCAATGTCGAGGTCAAAGACAATCGCGGCGAACCCGTTGCGAACAGTGAAGTTGCAGTCGTGATCGTGGACGAGAGCGTACTCGCTTTGTCGAGATACGTCATTGGGAATCCGATGGATACGTTCTACACGGTGCGGTCAACCGGAACTACGGATTATCATTCGCGGAAGGATATTTTGTTAGGGAATCCGGATGATGTGAATCCCCCGCCACCGCCGCCGGCCCAGTTCGCGGCGGACGGGATTTCTGCATCGGAAAGCGTCGCATTGCCAGGGGCCGCGAGGGCGGTTGGTGGAGCAGCTCCGAAAAGTGCCATGAGGAAAGAATGGGCCGACAATGATGTTGCATACATTATTTCTGATAAGGAAGCACAGGACACACCGATCAACCTCCGTCAGAATTTCAATGCTCTCGCGAAATTCTCGCCAACTGTTCGAACCGATTCGAATGGACGTGCGGTTGTCGATTTAAAACTTCCTGACAATCTGACCCGGTATCGCATCACGGCGGTGGCGGTCGATGCGGGCAAGCGGTTTGGTAAATCCGAATCGAACATCACGGCCAAACAGCCGCTGATGGTGCGTCCCTCGGCTCCGAGGTTTATGAACTTTGGGGATAAGGCTGATCTGCCGGTGGTGATCCAGAATCAGACGGATAAGGACATGGCGGTGGATATCGTTGTGAGGGCGACGAATGCGGCGTTTGTGTCGGTACCACCTGCGGTAGCGGGTGGGGCATCGAACCCCGGCGCCACAACCCCGCCCGCTACCGCAGGCGGTACTGACAGTGCGGGCCGACGCGTACTGATCAAGGCAAACGACCGTGCGGAGGTGCGTTTCCCGGTTACTACGATCAAGGCTGGAACGGCGAGATTCCAGTTCGCGGTCTCTAGCGGTAAATTTAGCGACGCTGCCGAAATAAGCTTGCCGGTTTGGACTCCGGCGACGACTGAGGCTTTTGCTACGTACGGCACGACGGATCAGAACGGAGCGATCATTCAGCCGGTTCAGACTCCGGGCGATGTTTATCCGCAGTTTGGCGGGCTGGATGTGACGACGAGTTCGACGCAGCTACAGGAACTGACCGATGCGTTCATCTATCTGACGAATTATCCGTACGCCTGCTCGGAGCAGATCTCGTCGCGAATGATCTCGATCGCCGCGATGCGTGACGTACTCGGAGCATTCAAGGCCAAAGACATGCCGACCAAGGAGCAGCTCGAATCGTTCTACAAACGCGACATCGAGATCCTGCAATCGCGGCAGCGAAACGACGGCAGCTTTGGGCTGTGGAAGAAGGACAAGGAGCGGTACGAATACCCATACCTGACCATCCACGTCGCCCACGCTCTGGCTCTCGCCAAGCAGAAAGGCTACAAGGTGCCCGACGAAATGCTCAACAAGACCAAGCCTTATCTCAAGGACGTCGAAAAGCATTTTGACGAATACTACAAAAATTCGCCCGAGGTGAGATGGACGATCTCGGCTTATGCCCTGTACATCCGCGACCTGATGGGTGATAAGGACGTGGCGAAAGCCAAGAAACTCTTGACTGAAGCTCAGGTTCAATCACCGACCGCTGGCCAAGGAATCTACAACACGAAGATGCCGTTCGAGGCGTTGGGATGGCTGCTTTCGGTGCTCGCAAACGATGCAGGATCGAAGGGCGATGTCGAGAATATAGTTCGATTCCTGATGAACCGTACGACGGAAACGGCTGCGGCCGCGAACTTTGTCACAGATTACCGTGACGGCGGCTGGTTGATCATGGCTTCGAATCGGCGTGCCGATGGTGTGCTGCTTGAGGCTCTTATCAAAGTTAGAGCGGCAAGCGGGACGCTTGCGGTCCAGTCGGAAGACCTTATTCCGAAACTCGTTCGCGGGCTGCTCGCCAATCGTACAAAAGGTGCTTGGTCGAATACGCAGGAGAATGTCTTTATCCTGCTCGCGATGGACAAATATTTCAACGCATTTGAAAAGGTCACGCCTGATTTTGTAACGCGTGTCTGGCTCGGCAATACGTACGCGGGCGAACAGGCGTTCAAGGGCCGTTCGATCGATTCGAACGAGATCAACATACCGATGTCGTACCTCATCGATCAGGGCGGAACGTCGAATCTGATACTCGACAAACAGGGTGCCGGACGGCTCTACTACCGCATCGGCATGAAATACGCCCCGAAAAACCTGAAACTCGAACCCGCAGATTACGGCTTCACGGTGCTCAGGAAATACGAGGCGGTCGATGACAAAGACGACGTGAAGCAAAACGCCGACGGAAGCTGGACGATCAAAGCCGGAGCGAGAGTTCGCGTGAGATTGACGATGGTCGCACAGGCACGACGCTATCACGTCGCTCTTGTCGATCCGCTGCCAGCCGGACTTGAGGTCCTAAATCCCGGCCTCGCCGTCACCGAAGCTTTACCGCCCGACACCAACACGACCAGCGTTCTCGAAGTCGGCAGCCGCTCGATGGGCCGCAACTATTACTGGTGGCGTCAAAACTGGTTCGAACACCAAAACTTCCGCGACGAAAGAGCCGAGGCATTCACCGGGCTTTTATGGGAAGGTGTTTATAACTACTCATACGTCACACGAGCCACAACTCCAGGCGTCTTCGTCGTCCCACCGGCAAAGGCTGAGGAAATGTATCATCCGGAGACGTTTGGTAGAACGGGGACGGATTTTGTTAGGGTGGAATAAGTCAGAACCGCCTGCGTAAGCGGGCGGTACACATCTAAACTTAATTACCGGAGATAGCTCGGATGACGCAGATCAGGATTTTTTCCTAAATCTGCGTCATTTGCGTTAACATTATTTCTTAGTTCGGAGACCTCTCCGATGACGATTAAATGCGTGATGATTAATGAATTGGACGTAGTCGTGCTAAACGAAGATTTTCCGGAAAATGAACTAAAGACGGGCGATGTTGGCACGGTGGTACATATACATCAGGGTGGTAAAGCGTTTATTGTCGAATTCATAGATTATGATGGCGACACGATAGGTTTGATAACGGTGGAACCCGATCAAGTCAGCTTAAAGAAATCCTCCTAGATTATGGAATTCGGGGCCTATCGACTTTTAGATTGTTAGGTTTTGTGGAGTGTTTTGTGAAAAAACGTATTGCTCTTGCATTGTCCGCGGTAGCATTTCTGTTGCTAGTATTCGTAATCATCGCGTGGAATGCAAAATACACCGTTGTCAGTGACACTAAATACGATTCCTTTAGCGGCGTTTCGATCGGCTATAAGATTGAGCAATTCTATTTTTGGAAAAGCAGCCGAATATTATTTTGGAATCGACGAGCCCCTTTCGTTGGTACAGATATTTCTTTCGATCTTCCATCACTTACGATTCGGGAAGTTAAAGAAAATCGGTGGATAAATCTGGAAAAGGCAATTTACCTCGACTTAGATGCCACTTACCACGACTCAATGATCTCAAATGTTCCAGCGCGAATCATCTACGACTTTCACCGAGGAGAGATCCATGCGTCGTCGAGATATACCCTATGGAGAATTTGGAACCCTGAGCTCAAATCTGAGGGTTGGATGAGCGACGGCGAATTCGATCTTTTGTTGAAGAAACTAGATCGATAGATAAGTCATCGCGACTCGATCGGTATCAGATCCTCCGCACCGCCATTTTGGGCGTGTAAACGTACAGGAACAATCAAAGGTTCTTCGTGGCCTGCGGCTTCGTAGAATGGTTTCATTTCGCGGTAATCGCGGTGAATTCTGTTCGCGAGGTTGTGGGCTTCGTCGCGCAATAGCAGGAGCATTGTGTGAGCGGGTGAATCCACGTCGAAGCCTATTGATCTGCCATCTTCGGTCAGGAAGGCGGCGATCGAGGAATGCTTTCCCTGCGGTTTGACGGCAGCAATAATTGGTGGCGAGACGACATTAGCGTTCGCAAGTGCCTTCATAACGGCGTTCATCTGAGGTTTACCGCCATCAAGCACGATCAGGTCAGGCGCCGGTTGTTCCGAGTCGGCTAGTCGAAAGAGCACTGCATCAGCAAGCGAGCCCAACTCGCTGTTGCTTTCGGAAATGTACGAACGATAAAGCTCCGAAGCGAAACGCCCGTTTATCCATACCGACGAAGCCCCGACCATTCCTGTTCCCGAAATATGAGCCACATCAAACGCCTCGATCCGCACTGGCCGCTCATCCAGATCGAATATCCTGCGCAATTTTGCTGAAATGATCTCCGCTGATGCAAGCGGTTTTGCCTTGTCGAGTTCGTGTTCGTCGTGGCTTAGCAGCAGGCCGCGATAAGCGTTGATGCCTTTGGTTTTGGGGTCGACGACGGTGATCTTAGCCTGGCGGCCGATGCGTTTGGTTAGGCGTTGTTCGAGTGCCTTGCGGCCGTGAAAGTCACGGGAGACGCGGATCTCTCGCGGCAGGTGAAAGAGATAAAACGAATCGATAGTGCGGGCGAGAGCTTCGTCGGAGGTTTCGTAATCCTCGCGTTCAACCGCAAAAACCTTCCGGGCAAGCACCCGTCGGTTGCGGTGTGAAACGAGAAAGATCGCCGAGCCCTGCGGCGTGTCTTCAACGGCGAACGTATCGACCGTGTCGTCGAGCCAGACCTGAATGCGGTCGTTAGCCCAGAATTTATCGACGGCGATCGCCATATCACGGTAACGCGCGGCTTTCTCGAATTCCAGTTCGTCGGAATGGCGTTCGATGATCGTGCCGACAGCTTTGCGAAAGAGGACTTGGTCGTTTGAGATAACAAATCTTACGAGACCGACGAGTTCGATATATTCCTCTGCCGAACAGAGGCTCGCTACGCACGGAGCCGCACATCGACGGCGGTAAAACTGGGTGCAGGGCATCGGGAACGAGCCGTCAATATCGATCTCACAGCTTCGCAGGCGAAAGTTTTTGTTTAGCAGATCGATCAGAATGCGGACCGCCGTTTTTGTGAGGAATGCTCCGAAAAACTCGTCACCATCCTCTTCGACCCGCCGCGTCGCGAGTAGGCGAGGGAATCGTTCCGCAGTCAATTTCAGGTGCGGATAGCGATTCCCGGCGAGGTCGGTGATGTCTGAGACAGGGCGGTCGTTTTTCATGTTCTTCTTCATGCTCCCCTCCTTCGTAAGGAGGGGAGTTTCTTGTTCAAGCCGGCTCAGGCCTCAGCGAATCCAGCATTTCGTGTATTATCTCAAGCGAGTCTGCGTCTTTGATCGATTTATCCTCACGCCAACGCGATATGCGTGGAAATCTGACGGCGACTCCGGATTTATGCCGCGTCGAACGCTGAATGGCTTCGAAGGCTAATTCAAAAACCAATTCCGGTTTCACGTTCCGCACGGGGCCGAATGTTTCAACTGTGTTGTCTCTAATAAACCTATCAACCTTTCGTATTTCGGCGTCGGTGAGGCCGGAATAGGCTTTGGCGAACGGGACTAGCTCGTCGCCTTTCCAGACAGCGAAAGTATAGTCGGTAAACAGGTTAGAGCGTTTGCCGGAGCCTTTCTGGGCGTAGATCAGGACACAGTCGATGGTTAGCGGGTCGATCTTCCACTTCCACCAATCGCCGCGATGACGGCCGACGCGGTATGGGGAATTTCGCTCTTTTAACATGAAGCCTTCGACGCCGAGAGACCGGCTTTGCTCGCGTATCTCGGTGAGGTGCTCCCAACTCGCAGCTTCGACTTTGTCGGTCGGGAAGATTACTTTTTGCGAGTCCACGGGCAGTGTATTCATCACATCCGTAAGAAATTCGCGACGCGTTTTGAATTCCAACTGTCGAATGTCGCGTCCCTCGTATTCGAGCAAGTCATAGGTTTGCAGGATGACGGGCAGCTCGCTCAGGATCTTTGGCGACAGGTTTTTGCGGCCGATGCGTTTTTGTAGTTCGGTGAATGGAAGTACGCGGCCATCGAGCCACGGAAGAATTTCGCCGTCGATGACAGTTCCGTTTGGCAGTTCGCGGGCGGCTTTTTCGATCTCGGGAAAACGCTCGGTCATCAGGTCTTCGCCGCGTGACCAGATGAAAACTTCATCGGCACGTTTTATGACCTGAGCCCGGATGCCGTCCCATTTCCACTCGGCTTGCCAATCGGAGATATTGCCTAGATCGTTGATAGGGAAATCGGCTTGATGGGCGAGGTGAAAGGGAAACGGCCGGGCGATCGGCGTTTCGTCGGTGTCGAGTTCGGGGTTGAGAAGCTGTTTGAAAAACTCAGGCGACGGCGTCCATTCGCCCATCAGACGCATTGCGATGACATCCGTCGGCAATTCGGAAAGCTGGGATAAAGCTCTTGTTACTAACAATTGCGACACGCCGACGCGGAAGGCTCCGGTTATCAGTTTGTTGTAGACGAGACGCTGCGAATAGTTCATCCGCGACCAGGCCTCGGTGACGGCTTGTTTTTGGGTATCGTCATCAGAGGATCTGAGCGGAAGCAACTGATCTTCGACCAAAGTATGGAGCGGCGTGTCGTCCATTTCGGTGACATTCGGCAGCAGCAGAGCGATCGTTTCGGCACTGTCGCCGACGGTGTCCCGCGATTCCTGAAAGAGCCATTCTGGAATGCCCGACAGCTCAAGCGACCATTCGCGCAGCTTTTTCGAGGGCACGATCTGCCGTGGTTTCCGCCCCGACAGAAAATACAACGCCCACGCGGCATCGTGCGGATCGGCCCGCTCAAAATAAAACCTCATCGCCTCGACCTTTTCGTTGGTCTTGTTGGTCTGGTCGAGCTCGACGTATAGGTCGGTAAACAGTTTCATAAGTCAGCACCGCCTGCGTGAGCGGGCGGCATGATGTCTAACGCTAGACAATTTAGGTCAATCCAGAACACTTCGATGATCACGTTCGTGCCGCCCGCTTACGCAAACGGTTCTGACTCGTAGTCGTCGCCTACAAATTTCGTTTTCAGCGGCTCGGCGTTTATTCCGGTTTCGTTGAGCCAGCGGACGACTTCTTCGGAAAATCCGTGGGTTACGTAGACGGTGTCGGCTTCGCTCGATTTGATCGCGCTCATTAATTCGGGCCAGTCGGCATGGTCGCTTAGGACGAAGCCTCTATCGACGGCACGTCGGCGTCTCGCACCACGAACCATCATCCAGCCGGAGGCAAAGCCGGTCGATTGGGGGCCGAAACGTTTCATCCAGGTGGACATCTGTGCCGACGGCGGAGCGACGATCAGGGAACCGGCAAATTCTTTTTTGTTGGTGACATTACCTACATACGTTGTGTCAGGCAGATCTATGCCGGATTCGCGATACGCTTGGGTCAGGCGTTCGACCGAGCCGTGCGTGAAGATCGGGCCGATCGAGCGGTCAACGCCGTTCAGGATGCGTTGGGCTTTGCCGAGCGAGTAGGCGAAAACGACCGAAGCCTTACCATTGTCGCGATTTCGCATCCACCATTCGTCGATCTCAGCAAAAACTTTCTTCGGCGAAGGCCAGCGGTAGATCGGCAGGCCGAATGTTGCTTCTGTGATGAAATAGTTGCATGTCACCGGTTCGAATGGAGCACACGTCGCATCCGAAGTCAGCTTATAATCCCCCGATACGACCCAGACCTCGCCCTTGTATTCAACCCGAACCTGAGCCGAGCCGAGGATATGTCCGGCGGGGTGAAACGAGACTTTTACGCCGTTGATTTCGCTCTTTTCACCGTATTTCTGGCCGGTGATCGTTGATTCCGGATCGAGGCGAATGCGGGCGAGCGACTCCCCTTCGGCGGCGACGAGGTAGCTTTTGCTGCCCCGATACGCGTGGTCGGCGTGGGCGTGCGTGACGACAGCACGATCGACGGGTAGCCAGGGATCAACATAAAAATCGCCTTTCTTACAGTACAAACCTCGCGGCGTTAGCGATATTAGGCTGCCCTTCTTCATTCACTTATTCTACACAATGGATCGAGCGCTTTCTGTAGTTCGGGCAACATTGCATGCGGCACTATGATAAAATCTCGCGGAGCGTCAATTTGTACATCGTCGTCGATGGATTGACCCTTCCATGCCAAACTAGAACCGCAAAATGGATGCGACAATAAGGACAACTAACTCTGCGAGGGTGATCGAGATACTTCACCTGGAGGCCGATTCAATCAAACGAACCGCAAGCCTGCTTTCACTCGCTGATGTCGATGCTGCACTCGACATATTGGCCCGCTGCGAAGGAAAAGTTATCGTCACTGGGGTCGGAAAGTCAGGCGTTATCGCCCAAAAAATTGCCCAGACAATGACAAGCACGGGAACGATGGCGGTCTTTGTTCATCCGTCAGATGCCCTTCACGGAAGCCTCGGCGTGATAACAAGCGATGACATTGTGATCGCCCTCAGCAATTCGGGCGAGACGGACGAGATCATCGCAATAATGCCGTTGATTAAGAGGCGTGCTTCGGCGGTTATTTCTATCGTTGGGAATCTGAGATCGACGCTGGCTCGTCAGTCCGACGTCGTGCTCGACGCTTCGGTCGATCAGGAGGCATGCCCGCTCAACCTTGCTCCAACCGCGTCCACTACAGTTGCCCTTGCGATCGGCGATGCGATCGCTATGGCATTGATGCAGATCAAGGGCATCACCGAAGAGGATTTTGCGGCCAATCACCCGGCGGGCAGATTGGGTAAACGTCTTACACTTACGGTAGCGGACCTTATGCATCCTAGTCCAAGCATCGCCGCTACGGCCGGATGGCTCGAAGTGGTCAAGGCGATCTCGAATCACGCTCTCGGTGCGGTGAACGTTGTCGACCGGGACAATAAGCTCATCGGGATCGTGACAGACGGGGATCTTCGCCGAACGATCGAGCGAACTTCACCCGAATTATTCTCATCCCTCACCGCCGCCGAAATGATGACCTCGTCGCCTGTTTCGTGTTCGCCCGAAAGTTTGGCTTTTGAGGCGCTCAAAATAATGGAGAACAGGCCTTCGCAAATTTCCGTTTTACCAGTTGTCTCCACAGGAGGCTCTTGCGTCGGCCTTCTTCGATTACACGACGTGGTCAAAAGCGGCCTGTAGGCGCACATTCCAAATAACAATACTTAGACTAATCGCATCGCAGGTTAGTGTTGAAATGTGAGGTGAAATGATACAACGACAACTGTCCACCGTCCTCTTAGCTCTCTTGCTCTTCGCCGTCTCGGCTCACGCTCAGCGCCCAGAGGTTACAATCAGTTTGAACGAACCGTTTTTTGACGCACTCCTCGATTCAGTGTTCTCAAATTTTGAACCGCCTGAGTTCTCGATGGCGTCGTTTGGGTCGGACAGTCTCAGTTCGCCGTCTGTCGGAGGACTGGACTGGTCGGTCGGTACGGCTTTTTCGGCCCCCTCTCTCGCGGCATCTCTCCAAGATGCGGGAGAGGTAGGAGCCTGCACTGAGTCTGTAAAGCTGCTTCGTGAAATGCGAGGGGTAAAGACCGCTGTTCGCTTTAGAGACGGTAAGGTTGTCGCTCCACTCGCATTTACCGGAACGTATTCGGCTCCCTTTATCGGGTGCGTAGAATTTGCGGGATTTGCGGAATCGAATCTAGAACTCGAGTTCGACCAGAATACACAACGGCTTATAGGACGAGTTCAGGTCACTACTGTCAATCTGAACGGCACAGGCGGCGTAGGTGGGACCATGATTGCGAGGCTGATTCAAGGTTCGATAGATAAGAAGATGAACCCGGTCGAGATACTCTCGCTTGAGAAGGTTTCTTTTGGAGTACCAGTTCAACGTGCGGGCCTGCTTAAGATGCGAGCCCATCGGATAAGGCCCGAAGTTGGCAACGGGGTACTTAACGTCCGTGTCGAATATGACTTCGTCAAAGGTTAGGCAGCATTACTGAAAACGTTGGTCTGCGTAGGAAATAGTATCGCCACAATCAAACTGCAACCTCAAAAAGCCCGTTTTGTCGGGCTTTTTCCTATTGGTACGCGTTTTGCCACATAGCGGTTTGACGGAACAATTTCGCCAAAAAAGGGGAAGTTTTATGAAAAAAGAATTCAGAAGAAAAATGATTGGCTGGTTCGGCAGCGTTGGTCTTTTGGCCGCCGTGGTGGTCACGAGCGTCAGCGCTCAGAGCGATCGAGGTAAGAACGAAGGTCGTACTCAGCGCCCCGAACGTCAGAATGTAGAAAAGGCGGAGACTCGCCAGCGTCAGCCTAGACAACAGCCGCCGCCGAGGCAGAATGAACGAAAGGAAGGCGAGGAGCAGGCAAGGCGACAAGCTGAAACGCGCGCCCGGGCCGAGTCACAGCGTCAGCAGCAGGTTAGAGCACAGCAGGAAGATCGACGTCGACGAGACGAGCAGAGCCAGCGCGAGCAGAATCAGCGCGCTGAGCAAATGAGGAGGCAGCAATCCGATCGTGTGGTTAGGGTTCAATCCGAAAGAGAACGTCAGGAGCAGGAGCAGAAGCGTCGAGCCAATGTTCAGACGATTCCGCGCGACGATGATCGAATCAGTCGTGAGGCCGCGCTCGAACGCCAGAGGGTCGAAGAACGGAGGCTCCAGATGCAGGGGCCGACACGGCCGGGCGTTCGTCCGCAGGCTAACGATCGCGGCGTACGGTACGACCAGATAACCCGACAGCAGCAAGAACAGCTTCGACGTCAACGCGTGAACCAGTACAACCAGCGTTGGAACAACTGGCAGACGATTTCAAAGGATCGTTATCGTCAGCTCGAACGGCAGCGGCGTATTGCTTACCTTCGCTATCAACAGCGATATTGGGAACGACTTCGTCGCGATCAGCTAAGGTTGCAGCAGGCTAGATACTACGATAACTACTACAATAATTATCGATATAGCCGAAGCGGACAGTACTATTATACTAGCCAGTACGGAGCTCAAATGCTTCGTGACGCGTTGCAGAATGGCTACGAAGAGGGTTTTTACGCGGGACAAGCTGACAGGCAGGATGGCTGGGGCTACAACCCGACTAATTCCTATGGATACCAAGATGCGGCAATCGGCTATGACTCATACTACGTAACTTATGACGAGTATAATTACTATTTCCGTGAAGGATTCCGTCGAGGATACGAAGACGGATATTACGGCCGAAATCAATACGGCAATTATTCAAATGGGAAATATACGATCCTTGGTACGATCGTAGGAGCAGTTCTAGACATCTTTGTGAACTAAACGATCTTAAAGCCTCAAGCTCAATTGGCCGCGATTGGCTGGAAGCAGCCAATCGCGGCCTTTTCTATTTATCAGCAATATTTCCGCAAAAAGGCAATCGATTCATTGTAGGATCGAAAGATATTGCTTCCATGGCCCGACATTTGAATCATACTTCCTTGCCATGTAGGTGACGATCTGCCGAATGTGCCCAAGATCGTGAACAGTCCATGTTGAAAGTAGCTGACCAAGAGTAACCTCACCTAACTCGGGATGCTGCCCCTTCAACCCGAGTTCGTTATCGGACAGGTTCCAGCTCAAAAGCCTATCAAGGCTAGAAGTGCGAAGCCGAGCGAAGTCGGTTTAAGAGGTCATCTAGCGTCTTGCCCTTTGAGTTCTCAAACTGTGCCCAGCGGTCAAACGGAACGAAAGTTCGACTCTCACCTTGGGCCAAGATAACTTCTGCACGGGGGATCCAGTCGGTCTTCTCACAATGGATCAAGTGGCCCACTACATCGTATGGTGCCCAGTCATCGCGATCATGTGCAGAATCTGTCCATTTGTCGGAAAGCCCTCCGAGCAAGTGTTTAAGGGTTAATGGTGTTTGACTCAGGATCTGGGTCGATTCTATCAGGACGAATTCCATACTTCGCAAAGTACACCCAGTGTTTGCTAGAATCAAGCCGTTCTATGAAAACTCCACTTGTAGCAATCATCGGCCGGCCCAATGTTGGGAAATCGACCCTATTCAATCGGCTGACCGGGTCGCGCAAAGCCATAGTTGGCGATGAGCCCGGGATTACCCGCGACCGCATGTTTGGCGAAGTAGAGTGGAAGGCGAAGACTTTCCGGCTCGTCGATACCGGTGGGATAGTACCGGATGATGAGGCGATAATTCCGGCCAATATTTTTAAGCAGGCATCTTTTGCTATTGACGAAGCGGTAGCGATCATCTGGGTTCTCGATTCGCGAGCAGGGGCGATCCCGCTTGATGAAGAACTCGGGGTATTGCTGAGAAACACAGGTAAACCGGTGATCATCGCTGCTAACAAATGCGAATCGCGTTCGGTTGAGAACGAGGCAGGCGAGTTTTATCAGTTTGGCTTTGATATTGCGCCTATCTCAGCAGAACACGGCACTGGCATCGGCGATCTGCTAGATCAGGTTTTCGATCACCTACAATTTGAAGATGATGAGGAAGCGGTCGAGTCTACTGATATTAAACTCGCTATCATCGGGCGTCCAAACGTAGGCAAGTCTTCGCTCTTAAACAAACTACTTGGGGAAGAACGGGTCATCGTTTCGCCGATAGCCGGAACTACTCGCGACGCTATCGACACACATCTTACGGTCGACGGGCAAGATTTCACGCTGATCGATACGGCCGGAATTCGCCGGAAGGGTAAGACGACAGAGATGGCCGAAAAGCTTTCTGTCATCATGGCGAGGAAATCGCTCGAACGTGCGGACGTTGCGTTGATGGTGATAGACGCAGTAGAAGGCGTAACAAATCTGGATGCCAACATCGCGGGGTATGCGGTCGAATCAGGATGTTCGGTAATCATTGTAGTTAATAAGTGGGATGCACTTGAAGAAAAGGAAACAAACACGATCTATGAATTCGAGCGTTCCCTCCGTGAGGCGATGAAATTTCTCGATTGGGCCCCGATCGTCACGGCATCAGCACTTTCAGGCCAGCGTGTGGCAAAGATCCTTCCCCTCGTCAAACAGGCAGGTGAGGCTCGGAATCAAAGGATACCGACGTCACAGCTAAACAAATTCTTTGAAAGTATGATCTCGCAGCCAAAAGGCGGAGCACCTGCTACCGGTAAGACAGGACTTTCGCGACTGAAGATCCAATTCCTCACTCAAGCCGGAATGCGACCTCCGCTTTTTATCCTGTTTACATCGGGAGGCACCGCTACCGCAAAGCTTCATTTTTCATATCTTCGCTATGTTGAAAACCGCATTCGCGAAGAATTCGGTTTTTTTGCAACTCCGATCCGGCTAGTTGAGCGACATAAGCCTAAACAAAAGAAGTAACCTTTCTTTAGAATTGGCATTCGACGCACCGTTAGCTAAAATTCTGTGAGTGGAGATTATCCTTGTATCTATACGCCTCGGCCTCGCTGCGATCTTCGGCGTTGCCGCATTTGGCAAGCTGATCGATCGTGAAGGCTCGTCGAAGGCACTGCGGGATTTTGGTATGCCAGAAGGCCTTCTTCCTGCGGCAGTATTTCTGCTCCCGCTCGCCGAGCTCGCGATTGCTTTTGGTCTGATATTCGTCGAGACTTCATGGTATTCAGCGATCGGCGGTGGAGCCTTGTTCGCTGTTTTTACTGGCGGAATGCTTTATCAGATAGCAAGGGGAAATGCTCCGGACTGTCATTGTTTTGGACAAATTCATAGCGAGCCAGTTGGGATCTCAAGCGTCGTTCGCAATCTCGTATTTCTTGCTTTGGCAATCATAATGATCGTTTCGGGGCGGGCGAATCAGGGTTTGAATCTGGCGAACTCGAATCAGGAAGTTATGCAGATCCTAATTGGTGTAGCGGTGATCGGATTACTGGCAGCGGCCGTTTATCTGCTGAAAAAAATTTCCGACCAGCAGAATCAAATAATGCGACGGATCGAGGTTTTGGAGATAACGGCAAATGAAGGCGGGACCATCGAAAGGGAAGAATTAAGCCACCCCCACGATGGGCTGCCGATCGGCGGGCATTTTCCCGATTTCGAGCTTTTTGACACGAGTGCCAATCTGATTACTTCAGAACAACTTAAGAAGACTAGCGTCCCGACGCTTTTCTTTTTTGTCAGCCCAACCTGCAACCCGTGCAAGGCACTGCTGCCGGAGATCGCTGAATGGCGAAAGCAACTCCTTGGCAAGGTGAATTTCATTTTTATCAGTAATGGCAAGGCTCAAGCCAATATCGACAAATTTGGCGAGGATCCTCGGCTACCGATCCTTCTCCAGAAAGAACGTGAAATAGCCGAGACGGTTAATGCGAAATGGACCCCAACCGCTATCTTGATGGATGCAAACGGGAAGGTTGCCAGTCACGCAGCGGCGGGCGATTCCGCAATTCGAAAGTTGGTGGAGCAAATATGTTCTGAGGATCTTAGCCGCGAATTCACCTACTTTGCTCATGATCACGACCATGGACATTCGCATAACAAGATCGGTGAAAACGTTCCTGTCTTTTCCCTTACGGATATTAGGGGAAAGGTTGTCGACACCGACTACTTCCTCGGTAAGCAGACACTCGTGACCTTTTGGAGCTTAACTTGCCCGTTTTGCACCACGATGATGGAGGAACTAAAGACTTGGGATAAAACTCGAGGGAAAGATTCACCCAACCTTGTCATTTTTTCGGAGGGAGACGCGAAAGCTCACGAGGAGTTCGGACTAGATGCCCCGATCATCCTTGATGAGGGCTACAAGACCGCGTCGGCATTCGGGATGTTCGGAACCCCGTCGGCAGTGCTCGTGAACGAGGAAGGCAAGATCGTCTCAGAAACCGCAGTAGGTGCGGCTAACATCTGGTCGCTGGTGCGTAAAAACTAACCTCGCCTTCTCGAATTTGCGATAATCAATTAAACAATGGATCCAATCGACTGGAAGGTCATCGCGAATGACGGCAATGCTCGTTCGGGAATAATTACCACGAGGCGCTCGACCATTGAAACACCCGTTTTTATGCCGGTTGGTACCCAGGGAGCGGTCAAGGGACTGCGTTTCGAATGGCTCGAACAGGAGCTGGACGCACGAATAATACTTGGCAACACATATCATCTCTTTCTCCGGCCGGGTGTCGATACGATCCGGCAAATGGGTGGGTTGCACCGATTTTCATCTTGGAATCGTTCGCTTTTGACCGACTCCGGCGGGTTTCAAGTTTTTTCGCTAACAGATCTAAGGAAGCTTACTGAGGAGGGCGTTGAGTTTCGATCGCACCTTGATGGGAGTAAGAAGTTCTTGTCTCCCGAGGTCTCGATGGAGATACAGGCATCTCTCGGTTCTGAGATCGTCATGGTTTTCGACGAATGCCCGCCTGGAGATGCGGGCCATGAGCGAACCAAACAGAGTCTCGAGATGACCGCCCGCTGGGCTTTGCGATCCAAAACTCGGTTCAATGAGTTGCAGGAGACCGGACTGGATATGGGCTTTGTCAATGACGGGCGTCAGTCTCTTTTCGGGATTATCCAGGGTGCCGGACATTTGGATCTACGGCGTGAAAGTCTCCAGCGAACGGTAGAGATCGGTTTCGACGGCTATGCGATCGGCGGCCTTAGCGTGGGTGAGGAAAAATCGGTAATGTACGAGGTCCTAGATTTTCTCGCTCCGCAAATGCCTGAAAATGCCCCGCGTTATCTGATGGGCGTCGGTACGCCAGAAGATCTCATCGAGGCAGTTAACTGCGGTGTCGATATGTTTGATTGTGTTATCCCGACACGAAACGGACGGACCGGAACAGCGTTCACCTCGGCTGGCAAAGTCAATATTCGTAACGCAAAATTCATAGCGGATGACGGTCCTCTCGATGCCGACTGCGTTTGCTCTGTGTGCACTCGTTATTCGCTTTCCTATTTGCGACATCTGTATCAAGCGGGTGAAATGACGGCGGCGATATTGATCTCGCACCATAACGTCGCATTTTTCCTCGAAACGATGCGAAGAACGCGCGAGGCGATCAAAGGTTCGCATTTCCAGCAGTTTCGAAAGGACTTTCTTAATAGGCTGCGACAAAACGACGCATCGGTCGTTTGATAATGGAGAGCTAAACGTATATCATTTTCTCTTTGTCTTTAGGCACTGGATACAATGAATATTAACCTACTTCTGTTTCAGGACGCAGGCTCGAGCAGTATCATCTGGACACTGCTGCCTTTTGTCTTCATTTTCGGGATATTTTACTTTCTGGTGATTCTTCCCCAGAAGAAGCAGAAGCAGCAACTCCAGGACATGATCGCCTCGCTTAAGATCAATGATGAAGTTGTAACAAATGGCGGCGTGATCGGCGTGATCAAGGAAGTTCGGGAAACAAGTTTCGTGATTCAGAGTGCCGAGAAGTCTTTTATCGAGATAGGGAAAGCAGCCGTCGTAGGCAAGAAAGCTGAATAGCAGTATGAATAGTAAGAGTTTGTGGATAAGGACGGCGGTAGCCATCATCGTCACTTTGGTTGGTGTGTATTTGGTTTTTGGACCGCGTAGAGTTCCGACCGCCGCCGATTTCTCATGGCAGGGCGTAAAGGACAACCTCGCACAAAACATCAATCTCGGTCTCGATCTTAAGGGCGGCTCGCATCTGGTGATGCGGGTAAAGACTGATGATTACCTGCGCAAGCTAACGGAGAACAACGCTCAGGCAGCGCTCACCGCTGCCCAAGATGCGAAACTTCCTGTTGCTAGCAATACGATAACTGCTGAGGGTACCAATTACTCCGTTGGACTTGTACTTACCGATGCATCTCAATCTCAAGCGGTAATAGACGAGGTCAAAAAGAAGGTCGATCTCGTTAACTGGTCTGAAAGCGTTAGCGGGGCAAATATTACTTGGTCCTTAACTGTTCAGGCTCAGGAGATACTCAAGCGGCAAGCTGTTGACCAAACTCTCAAGATCATTGAGAGCCGAATCAATGCTTTTGGTGTTAAGGAGCCGACGCTTCAGCGCCATGGCGCGGAGACATCCGGTCAGATTCTACTTCAGATGCCGGGCGTTGACGATCCGGAGCGTGTAAAAAGCCTGATCGGTGCCGTTTCTAATCTTTCATTAATGAAGGTTGTCAGCCCGCCGAGTCCTCAAGCCCTTGCGACTTACCCAAGTGAAGAAGCGGCACGACAATCGGTCGGCGGGACACTACCCCCGAATCGAAAGATATTTCCTTATAGCGAACGAGACGAACCTACGGCCGCTAATCCGTCCGCGACGCCAGATCCTAACCGTCCGAAGCAGTACGTCGTAGTCGAATATCCTGCGATCGTTGATGGAAGTGAATTGCGAGAGGCGAACGCCATATCCCGCACTGGCAGTGACCGCGATTTCCAGATCTCGTTTGCCTTGAAGCCAGCGGGCGCCGCAAAATTCGGTGATTGGACTGGAAGGAATATCAATAACTACATGGCTGTAGTTCTCAATGACGAGGTTAAATCAGCTGCCTACATTAGATCTCAAATCTTTGATCAGGGCGAGATCTCAGGTCGCTTTACCAAGGCAACTGCTGAGGATCTGGCCCTGACATTGAAGTCCGGAGCTCTGCCAACGGAGATAGAATATCAGGAAGAAAGGACAGTCGGTCCGAGCCTTGGAGCGGATTCGATCGAGGCTGGTGTCCAGGCTTCGCTCGCCGGGCTTATCTTCATTGTGATCTTCATGCTTTTCTATTACCGAGGGTCTGGAATTAACGCAGTTGTCGCACTTATTCTAAATATGCTGCTGACCCTTGCCGCTCTGATCACGATCAAGTCAACTTTGACTCTGCCGGGCATAGCGGGACTTATTCTAGGCATCGGTATGGCCGTTGACTCGAACGTGCTGATCTTTGAAAGAATACGCGAGGAATTGACGGGTGGAAAAGGAGTGGGTGAAGCAATAGATCAAGGCTTCGATCGTGCTTTCATCACCATTATTGATACGCACCTTACGACGATCCTGTCTGCAGTCATCCTTTACATGTACGGATCAGGGCCGATTCGCGGCTTCGCTGTAACGCTTATCCTTGGCTTGCTGATAAATCTGTTTTCAGCCGTTTTTGTTTCTCGGACCATCTTCATGTGGCTTCTTAGAAGGAACCCGAAAATGGAAACCCTTAGTATCTAGCTTTTTTGTTTGGAACTTCCAAACTGTAGAAAAATGTTTCAACTCTTTAAGAATATCAATGTAGATTGGATGGGCATCAGAAAGCCACTGATCTTTGTTTCTATAGTCGTCCTGCTCGCCGGACTTGGCTCTGCCATCGGCCGCCAATTCACGGAGGGGGGCACCGATGCTTTCAACCTTGGAGTCGATTTCAAAGGCGGAACCGTCGTTACGGCAAAGTTTAAGGAGCGCCCCTCAGCTGACGCGGTCAGGAGTGCTCTTCAGACCCAAGAGGTCGGTGAGGTCGTGATCCAGGACGCAACCGATAAGAATGACGAGATCCTTATCAAGGTCCCGAATCTCGGTACTCGTGAAGATTGCAAAGATCTGGAAGGTAAGATCCTTAACGAAGCCGGGCGTTGTGTCGTCAAGAAGGCACTTGATTCATTCGGACCTGAAGCGGCTGGAACAACGGCTCTTGGTGATGATCCTAATGCGGCGTACAAGATCGTAGGAACTGATTCTGTCGGGCCTGTGGCCGGCGCACAGCTGCGAAACCAGGCGGTTATGGCTACCCTGCTTGGTTTGGTGGGTATTCTACTATACATTGCTTTTCGATATGACTGGACGTACGCGGCAGGTGCTGTAGTAGCGGTATTTCATGACGTTCTAATCACCCTTGCCTTCTTTTCGATATTCCAGTGGGAGATCAGTCTGACCGTTATGGCCGCCCTACTGACTCTAGTCGGATTCTCTGTGAACGACTCAATAGTGATCTTCGACCGTATTCGTGAAAACCTAACACTCCATCGCGGCGATTCGCTTTATAAGTTGACCAACCAGTCGATAAACCAGACGATGTCAAGAACTATCGTCACTAACGGACTTGTATTCCTGTCCGTGCTTGCCTTGGTGCTGTTTGGTGGTGAGGTACTTCGTGGGTTCTCCCTTGCCTTGTTTGTGGGTTCAATTACTGGTACTTATTCGACTATAGCCATTGCAAGCCCGATCGCTATTTGGTGGCAGAGCAAGATCGGGGAGTCGAAAGTAAAGGAAGTTATAGTGCCGCAGGTTGGTGAAAAACTAGCATCTTCGTCACGGCGATCAGTCACGCGGCGGCCCGTGACCCGTTAAGATTTTGAAGTTATTTCGGCAAGGAAGAGTAAGCGATTTGGGTTCGTAAAAAATTAATACTAAAACACTGTTTTAGTATGAAAACGAGTCAACTAATCTTGACTTTCGCACGTTGAACTTTTAGACTTCAACTCGTTGCTGGTCAATTTACGCTTTACTACACCATTCTCGTCTCCGACGTTTTAACGTAGGTACGAAGGTTTTAGATTTATTACGTGTCGACTGGCGAACCCGTCAGTTTGCATCAAATGGTTAAAAGTAAAGTTGGGGCGGAAACTTCAGGTTGCATCGAATGTTTTTACTATCGATTACAACTTGAGGTTTCGGTCTAATCATCTGATTATTATTAGAACTAAGGTTTCGTAACCCTTGACCTATCCTGGCACCGGTAATAAGGGAGGAAGTAAGATGCTTGATCAATTAGTCGAATCTAAAAGTAATGCAAACGAGAACCGACGTAAGAGTCAGTTTTTGTTGGCTATCGGTACCGTAGCTGTTTTTTCGCTTTTGACTGCGTGGACGGTCAGCCTGTTTGGAAAGGACTTCAATATGGGAGGGGACGAACTCGCCCTAACGTCGCTGGTCGCTCCTGTTCCGGTACCTGACGAGGAACCACCACCACCCGAGCCGGAAAAACCCAAGGAGCAGCAGAAGCAGCCTGATGTGGATGTCCGAAAGGAGCTGATCCAGAACATCATGCAGAGCCCGGTTAAGCCGCCGGACACTGTGAGCGTTGCGAAGAATCCGGTCAAGGAGATGCGGCTAGACCGCATGACGAAGCTCGGTTCGACAGATTCTGACACCGGAGCACGCGTCGATCCGGGTGTGTCCCGCGTTGTGGCCGATGGCGGCACTGGTGGACTTTCTACCGGTACAGGAACAGCAACAACTGGAAGCACTTCTGGAGAAGATGATGCTCCGCCGCCGCCGAAGCCCAAGCCAACGCCCCCACCTGCTCCGAAGACGGTCTCCGGAGGCGTTCTTAACGGTAAGGCGACCAGCCTTCCAAAGCCTGCCTACCCGGCCGCTGCGAAAGCGGTGCGAGCAGGCGGAGCTGTAAGCGTTCAGGTTCTGATCAGCGAAAGCGGCAGCGTAATTTCAGCAAGCGCCGTCAGCGGTCACCCGCTACTGCGAGCTGCGGCAGTCAGTGCCGCTCGTGGAGCGAGGTTCAGCCCGACTCTTTTGTCGGGCCAGGCAGTAAAAGTTTCAGGTGTTATCACCTACAATTTCGTTCCGTAATGGAAACCTTCGCGTGCGGGGAATCAACGCGATTTCGCGTTCGTTTCCCGCAATTGTTCGAAGGACTTAGTTCAATATCTTTTCGATTTTCTTTGGAGGAAAAACCATGACATTTCTTTTGATGTTTGCCGGCGATGGAGTTTCGTTCGGTATTTACGATATCGCCAAGAGCCTGACGATTCCAGGTTGGGCAGTTATCATCACACTATTGCTCCAGTCGGTTTACATGATCGCCGTCGGTATCGAGCGGTGGTTGACGTACAGCAAAGCTAGACAGCAGTCACGTCAATACGCTCCGAAAGTTGCTCAGGCTCTTAAGAACAGCAACATTGACGAAGCTATCAACATTAGCGATAAGCACAAGGACTCGCACCTTGCGATGGTTGTTTCCTCGGGACTTAAGGAATTTGCGGCCCATCAGGGTAACAGCGACATTTCGGCCGATGAAATGGAAGCGTCGAAACGTGCCCTCGAACGTGCTATTGCCGTCAAAACCGCTGAGTTAAAGCGTGGTCTTTCGGGTCTAGCAACTGTGGGCTCAACCGCTCCCTTCGTCGGACTCTTCGGTACCGTTGTCGGTATCATCGGAGCTTTCCAGGCTCTGGCAGTGAACGAAACAGCTGGTATCGGTGCGGTTGGTGGAGCTATCGCGGAAGCCCTGGTCGCTACCGCGTTCGGTATCGGTGTGGCGATCCCTGCTGTGTGGATGTTTAACTTTTTCACCAGTAAGGTAACCAGCTTCAGTGTCGAAATGGAGAATTCGGCTTCCGAACTCGTCGATTACTTTATCAAGCAGCGGTCGAAGGCCCTTCGAGGCTAGTCGATCTCTTTATTAGGTTTAGGAGATTAATGCCATGGGTGCAGCAGTAGGTGGGGAGTCCGAATACAATTCGGACATCAACGTAACCCCAATGGTCGATGTAATGTTGGTGCTACTGATCATTTTCATGATCGTGACACCGCTACTTCAACAGGGCGTTTCGGTCAACCTTCCGCGCGATATGGTCAGTCCGGACGAGGACGGCGATATTGCAAAAGACACGTCGGTCGTTATCGCGATCCCGGACAACAGCAATTTCTATATCGGCACGGAACAGTTTCCGCTTGATGCCCTCGGTGAGGTCATTAAACGTCGAATGGAAGGCAAGACCCCGGAAAAGCGGATCGTGTACATCAAGAGCGGCGTGGACGTTGAATATGGCCGGGTAGTTCAGGCCATTGAAACGATTCGCAGGCAAGACATCGACAAGATTGGGCTTGTTGCCGACAAGAAGAAGGGAGCCGGTAGCGGCGAGCCGAAATAGCCGCGGCCGCACCGCATTATTGAGGAATTATAGCTATGGGAATGTCTACAGGGGGCGGAGGCAATGATGCAAAGCCCACAATCAACGTTACCCCGTTGATCGACGTACTGTTGGTGCTGATCATCATCTTCATGGTGATCACGCCGCTCAAACCGAGCCGCTTCGAAGCAAAGGTTCCTGCAGAGCCAAAGGATGAACAGGTTCAGGCCAACGTAAAGCCTAATCCTCTTACTCTCGTCGTTGCGATCAGCAAAGAGACTAAAGGGATAACGCTCAACAACGAACCGTTTGGGGATGTAACCGATACCGAAAAGCTTGGAAGCCGTCTCCGCGAGATCTTTAAGGATCGCGAAAATAACGGCGTGTTCCGAGAGGGTACAAACGAAGTCGAGAAGACGATCTTCATAAAATCACCTAAGTCGATCAGGTACGGTGATGTTGTTAAGGTTATCGATGCGGCCAAGGCTGCAGGTGCTTCGCCAGTCGGTCTGCAAATTGACGATCTAACTGATTAGGATCCTCCGCGTCCGCAATTAGTATATTGTGCTGCGTTGAGGTTTATGGAGTCATACTAATGAGATTCTCTCGTTTTGGGGTACTTGCTCTTCTACTTGCTACTGTGCTTGTAGGGACCAACTGCTCATATTATAACCGGGTAATGGCCCGAAAAGACTTGGTGGACGGTTCGAAGGCCTATAAGGACCGCAAATTTCCCGAAGCTGAAAGGCTTTTTAGGGCGGCAGCTTCTCGTGATCCGAAAGGCGAAAATGTTGAAGGGAAAATGGCACAGCTTTTTCTTGCCCGTACCCTTCATTCAATGTTCATCGGTGACCGCAAGCGAACCGAACTAGCGGAACAGGCGATCGGAGAATACCAGAAAGCTCTCGCTCTCGACCCAAAGGATCAAAGCTCATACAAGGCAATCGCGAGCCTCTATGAGAACCTTCAGAAGACTGATGAATGGTTGTCCTGGGTTACCAAGCGGTCTCAGGATACGACGATCCTTCCAGAGCAACGAGCCGAGGCTCTGACCTCTCTTGCGGCTAAGAAGAATACTTGTGCTAATGACATCTCGGATACGGAAGCAACTAAAAAGACCGTTACCAAAGATGGTAAGCAGGTATTTCAGTTCGTAAAGCCTGCTAAACCTGAGGATTACCAGTCGCTTGTACAGTGTACCGATGAGGGAACCAAGTTGATCGATCAGGCTCTTGCACTTGAGACCGATCAAGCGAAGAATCCGTCCAAGTTGGATCCGAAGGCCCTTAGTGATTCCGATCTTGTAAAGGCTCAGGATGGCCTCAAGGTATTCGAATCGGCCCGTTCTTATAAAGCTAGTCTGCTCGTTCAACAGATGAGAATAGCTGAAATGGATGGAAAGATTGAAGATCGTGATCGCTTAAAGGCTGAGGCCGACAACGCTCGAAAGGCGTTTGTTGAGATCAGCGATGTCGTAAAGAAGATCCAGAAGGAAATTGATGATCGTATTGCTATAAAGGAAGGCAAGGACGCTAACGCCAACGCAAACGCGGCGAAGTAATCTCAGTTGTTCTTTCCAAGTTAGGTGGTGCTCAATTACAATTTAATTGAGCACCACCATTTTAGTTTTAGTGGCTCGCCATCTGACTGATGATAAGGATCGAGGATGTAATAAATAAGGTACAGGAAAACCGGCGTGGGGCCGATACAGACCTCATACGTCGAGCCTACCTATTCTCCGCCCTTCATCATCGAGGTCAAACCAGAGCCTCGGGCGAACCGTATCTCGTCCACCCGCTCGAGGTTGCTGACCTTCTCGCAGAGATGCGCTTAGATGAAGTGAGCGTCTCCACTGGCCTGCTTCACGACGTTGTCGAAGATACGCTAGTAGACCTAGACACGATCAGGTCGTACTTCGGTGACGAGATCGCCCTTCTCGTTGACGGCCTTACTAAGATCGCGAACATTAGCGATCTTTCCAAAGAAAAGCAGCAAGCCGAGAATGTCCGGAAAATGGTTCTCGCCATGATCACCGACGTGCGGGTCGTCCTCATAAAGTTAGCTGATCGTCTTCACAACATGCGAACGATGCAGTTTCTGAAGCCCGAGAAGCGCGCCCGCATATCACAAGAGACACTCGACATTTACGCCCCGATCGCCCACCGCCTCGGAATGGGAAAGGTTCGTAGCGAACTAGAGGATCTTGCATTTCAGAACCTCTATCCCGACGACTACAAACGTCTTTCGAAAGAGGTTGATTCCCGAAGGCCCGAGCTGGAGGCTGCACTTGAGAAGATCAAATCGACAATAGCAGAACGACTTACGGAAAACGAGGTTCCGTTTATCGAAATACAGGGCCGCGTCAAGCGTCTCTATTCGCTGTGGAAAAAGCTAAAGAAACAAAAGATCATGATCGAGCAGGTATACGACCTGATCGCTGCTCGCATTATCACGGAGAATAATCGGAAATATTGCTACCTTACGATGAGCGTGATCCACGATATCTGGACTCCGGTGCCTGAGCGGTTTAAGGACTGGATCGCAATACCCCGTGATAACCTTTACCAATCTCTCCACACCTCGGTGATCGGTGACGGGGGCCAGCCGTTTGAAGTGCAGATCCGTACGCAGGAAATGCATCATATCGCCGAGGAAGGAGTTGCGGCCCACTGGAAGTACAAGGAGAATTCGCTTGGCAAAAAGCAGGAAGATGATGCACTCGACGAGTTACGCAAAACGGTGGAAAAGCTGCTGCTTCCTTTGGTCGAGAACACCGAGGAACACGAGGATTCCGAAGATTTTATAGAGACTCTAAAATTAGATCTTTATCCGAAGGACGTTTACGCCTTTACGCCGATGGGTAAGGTGATCCAATTACCCCGTGGATCAACCTTGATAGATTTTGCATATGCGATCCATTCGCAGGTTGGCGACAAATGTACCGGGGCAAAGATAAATGGAAGAATAGTCCCGGTCAGGAGTGAGCTGCAGAACGGAGACGTTGTTGAGATACTTACAAACCAAAATGCCAGCCCCTCTGCGGACTGGCTGAATTACGCGGTCACATCCAAGGCAAGAAATCGGATACGTCACCATATCTCTACCGAGCAGCGTGTCGAATCCATTGAGATTGGGCGAAGGCTGCTTCATCAAGAGGCAGAGAAGTTTCAACTTTCTGCCAAAAAATTTCTTCATAATGACGCTGAATTAAAACGTATTGCGAACGAGTACGGGCTCGGACGCCCTGAAGATCTTCTCGCGTCGATCGGATATGGTAAGACTTTGCCGCGAAATGTAATGGCGAAGCACCTCGGGCCAGAAAAGTTTGCCGAGCTCGATCCCGAAAATAAAAAGGACAATCGTCTGAAGACGGGAATGAAGGCCGTCAAGAAATTTATTGGCCTTGGAGAAGATTCGATCGTCGTTAAAGGCGTTGATAACCTTCTGATAAATCGGGCGAAATGCTGTAACCCGCTCCGTGGTGAAACGATCATCGGTTATATTTCGCTCGAGAAGGGAATTGTAGTACACAACAAACGATGCAAGAACGTTTCCCATTTGATGTTGAACAAAGAGCGAATCGTTGATGTCGAATGGGCGAAGTCAGAAGAGACGCAGAAACAGTCGGTCCAACTGCTTGCCACAACTGAAAACCGAACCGGCATGCTTGCAGGCATCACAAACGCTATTGCGAACATAAAAACAGGTATCCGTGACGCCCGAGCGAATGTATCGAAGGAAGATCTCGGTATCATAGAGGTAACTGTTGAGGTCTTTGATAAGAAGCATCTCGACAAGGTAGTCGGGGCGATCGAGCACGTACCGGGTGTGATAGCGGTTGAGCGTGTGAATGCGTAGCCAAAAATTGTTCACGAACTGTATCGGCCCGTATATCCGCCAACAGATTTGGGTATACCATGCGGCTTCTTGACCAGACCTTTTACAGCCGCCAAGCTCGACTCGAATGCACCTTCATCGTTCTGCGGATCACAATGAACGGCCCTATCGTCGATAAACGCGGCTGCCCGCGGCTTTCCTTGTCCCGTGTAAACATCTGTATAAGGGAACTTGTGCTTTTCGAGCCAGTCGATCACCTTTACCCGAAGCTGGCCGGGCGTAATGCGCGAACCTTCGAGAACGTCCTGTGCACAACGTGATGTGAAAACCGTAATATCGGCGAACTTGGCAAGCTTCTTTGCAAACTCGAGGGCCCCCGGAACTGGGTCGCCAAAGTGGTCAACCCCTTTCCACTTGTCATATTGAGCAAGTACCCCATCAAGATCGACGCATACGCGCGGTTTCTGAGCTACGACCGCTTGTCTTGGCTTCGGAGTTGGCAAGACCGTCTCTTTTAACTTTCGCTTCCTTAACCTAGGTAACTTGGAAACACGGGTTGAAAGTATCGCTTCGATCGCATCACCGCCCTCGAGCCATTCGTTTTCACCATCTATGAAATCAAAATTATAAACTCGAGTGTAATGGTGGCGTGTGTGGTGCCTGCCCGGCGTGCGTAGCGTGTACGGAAGATCATCGGGGCCGACGACCCGTTTGGGAGGAAACTGTTCGGGCTTTCGTTCGAGGCCGAAGGCCTGCCAATCAGAACGAAGGCTGTCAGCAAGGTCATACACATCCGCCAGAGGATATTCTTTGTCCAATAGAACCCAAACGTGAAAGCCGCCCGCTCCGTTGGAGTCGAACAGGAGAGGATCCATTCCCATCTCCCGCAGTCGCTCAGCCCACTCGAGTGCAGCATCGAAGTTTGCCTCGGCGATCTCGTCCGCATTGGGCATATTCGGATCGTGAAGATCGACGTCGATCGCAAACCACTTACAAGTCGAATGATCGCTTATCGAATGAAGTCCGATGAGATGTGCCGGAGACTTCCCCGAAAAATGGCGGTTGAGCTTATTTAGCGTTACCATGTCGGTGCCTAGTTTCCGACGCTCGGCGACAGGCAACATTACGACGCTGATCTTTCCGTCCTTGAGAGTGTACTGACTCCAGACATCACGTCGGTTGACGAGCCGTTCCATAGCCCATTCGGCGAGATCGTCCGCATACCGAACCCACTCCTGTGCGATCCACATCAGGCGACGGTCATCGGCGAATTCGTAAAATGGTGCAGGCATTGTCTATTGGTGGTTATGGAAACCAAAACGCAGTGGTTAAAAACCTAATTAACTTTTTCCCAACCCGTGATAAAGATCTTTCTTCCCCAATCATCAAACATCTGCTTCGCCGTGCGTTCGCTGTTACTGATCTTAATATCGCGTTCGAGGGGATTCTGGCGATTTGGTGAAAAATCGGTTAGATATACAACAAAACCCGGATAATCATTGCGGTCTTTCTTATTCGTCTTCCAAAGCAAAAGCTTTCGAACCATGGTGTTGCCTTTCATCACCTTTGTATAGACCTGACGTTCCAGCAGTTCACTGGGCGGGTCGTCGTCTTCGTGGACGGAGCGGTCAGCATCAGGAACGGCGGCTAGATCAGTTACCTGGCGAATGCTTACATCATCAACTACGGCCTCTTTGTCGTCACGGATCCTAATGAACTGGGGCGATATTACGCTGACAAGAGGCATCCTCACTGTCGCGGAATACCGTTTACCATCCCAATCTAGAACCATTCGCTTCACAGGTCCGCCGCGGGCCCTCTCAACGATCAAATCGAGGCAATTTATCTCAATGACCTTGCCCGGCTTGATCATCTCGTAGGCGACATAATCGTTGTTGACCGCAACATAGTCTGATGGAACTACCCGCTTTTTCAGATCGGCGAGTATTGTTTTTCGGTCGTCTTCGGTAAAACCACCACCAACGCGGGTGAACTCATGAAAGGATCCATCACTCCGCATGACCGCGACCAGAAGGTCGTGCAAGAGGCCTTTGCGGTGATCAGTACCCTCGGAATATCCTATCACCGCGACATCAAGGCTGTGGCGGAGTTTGATCTTGAACCATCCGGCTTGGTCGTGCCGTACTACAACACCCTCGGAGCCTTCACCGATCACCCAATCCGTAAACCGCTCCATGATCGTCTCGATCGAGTCTGCTTTCTCAAACTCTACGACATGTACGCTCTCACCCTTTTCGAACCATTTTTTTAGCTGTGGATAGACCTTCGCTGCACTGTCGACCGGCTTTTCTTCGAGCTCGATAATGTCGAAGATCGCCACGCCGAGCCGGTTTAGATCTTCTTTCGATGGTGGAGAACGTAAAATGCGGACTACCTGCTGTACAGGATGGGCGTTTGTTGCCTCCACCCTTACATAGATCTCTGCCCCCAGTACGCACGAGCCTATTTTTGCCTTCTTGAGCAAAGTTGCGGCTTCATCGAAGGCCGGTAAACCGACCCTGGCCGTACCGCCCGGATTCACCGAGATGACACTATTACCGTCGAAAAAAAGCATCGCCATCTCGCCGTCGTATTTTCGGCTGACGTAATAATTCTTCGCTTTTGGAAGTTTAAATATCTCTTCCGAAGGAACGGCCCGCATGTTTCCGCTTACACGCCGTTTGTAGTCCTGAGCTTTAACATGCAAAGAGGGGTCGGCTAGGTCCGGAGCTTTGCCGGTGCAGTAGCCGAATTTACAAGTGAATTTAGCTTTATCGAAACCAAGTTCCATAGGTCAGAAACGCCTCTTGTGAGCGGCGGAAAACGAGCTTATAACCTTTCAACCTGTCTGAGCTTTAACCTTGTGACCACTCTTTTACGTGGACGGTTCTGCTACAGTCTTCGGTCTCTTCAGCTCCATATTCGAAAGATGCAGGATCAAACAATATGAATCGTCTTTCACGCGCCCTTCGAGGAAGGCGTTGTACGGCTTGCCGCCGCGGTTCATTATCAGTGGTTCGTTGCCTTTCACTCCGCCTCGGATTAGGAGTAAGGCGTCGCGCTCGGCGAGGTCCTTTGCCATTTCATACAAAAAATCGAACGTCAGGCCGTTAATGTGAACCAGCTGTTTTTTGTTAGTGAAAACAAAACGATGTGCGGCCTCTTCCTTTTTGATGAATTTCCCCGTCCATCTCATCGGGAACTCGCCGTTCATGTTCTGCTGCTCTTTCTTGCGAGGGCGCCGTTCACGTTCCGTTCCGTCAGCGTTGTAGACGACCTCCGTCTCTTCGACGAGATGGATGATGCCTTTTTTCGTGACGTAGACCCGCGACATATCGGTCAGGAACATGCCGAAACGCTCTATGTCTACCTCAGGATCCCCCTTTATCAAACTATCACCCACCTTATCGAGCTTCTTCGATTTTTTCAAAAGTTCGGGTAGGTCGTGATCAACGTCGGTTTTTAAGAGCTTGCGGGTTGATATCGGACGGCCTTTCTTGTCGATGTACCGCATAACCCGGGTCGGATTCAAGGCCTCAGCCGCCACCACTGCATCACGATTGTTCGAATTTGAGATGTTTATTGGCATTACCTTAGTTGCTACTACGCTTTCGTTGCTACTCGCCTCACATCAGATCAAAATCCAGATCGTCTGCTGAGATATCTTCTTCCTCACCCGCGTCCAAAACAGCGGCCTGATTTAATTTTACGTATTGAAAGTCCGCTTGTTTCCCGACGACCATGAAAATGTCCGGACCAGAGCCGATGATGTAAGCATTGTCATATTCGATGCCACCGCGCCAACTAAAAGGAAACCAATAGATTCGTCCATCTGAAAGATGATCGTGAAGGGCCGAAATGTCGTTCGTCTCGAACGTTCCGACGATATAGACGCTCTTTACGATCTGAGTGAAATAATCCTCAACTGAAGCAAGAGTCAACTGATTCTTCTGTCCAAAAGACGAAGGAACCTGAGCGATCGGTTCGCCGTCCGGCGTTATGGGGATCAACTCGCTCCGTTCGACTGAGTCGCCCTTGTCCGTGACGCTCGCCAAAGCAGTACCGCCCTTGTCGATCAAGGTTTTGCCATCCGCCGCCAAGATGCGGAGCGAGGCCTCGAGCCCCTTCTCATCGTGAGCCTCGATCTCAACTCTCCCATAGAGCTTATCCCGGTCGATCTTGACGATCGAAACCGGAAATTCCTCGCCGTCAAGAGAAAGGATCAAGGGCCGTGCCATAAAAACAAATTAGCAAAAAGCCAGTTTACAATATCCTATAAAGCTCTGCGAGTAAAAGAGATTTTCGTTAGACGAAAAGAGGGTGCCGTGTAAACGACACCCCGCTATCGATCGTAAAATAACGGCTTTAGCTGTTTGGATCGACGATCTCAGTCACGCTTTGAGGACTCAGATTAAGCAGATTATCTCCCGCGATGACCGAAACCTGAGAATTCCACAGTGCGAATCCGCGGCCGATCTTAGCAATACCGAACAGGTAATATTCCTTCGGATCAACTCCTGACAGGTTTGCTCCGCCGGAACCATTCGTGGTGCCCGAGTATTTTGCTTTAGAGGCGATCGCACGCATCGCGGCCCGCTGAAAATCACCATATCGGTCAGGAAAAACTGCCGCTAGGCCAAGGCTGCCGGCCAGCGTGTTGCCCTCGATCGGCTCGACGCGTGCCGCCCGCAGAATCGTCTCTACATCCTCTTCTAAAAGGTAAAACTTGGTTCCACGAACAGCCAGTGTCGAACCAGCGGGTGACGTGGCCTTTGCATTTAGAGTTACGGTTCCTTTATCCGGCGGGGGAGCCACTGGCGGAGCGGTCGATGTACCGGGAACGGTTGTTGTCTGCGAGGGCGGCGGCAAGGCTGTGGTCTCCGACGAGGGAACCGTAGATGTCGACGTAGAAGGTACCGTCGAGGTTGAGGTAGAACGCGTTTCCGTCGGCCTTCGCTCTACATTTACCTTTAGATTGGTATTTGCTGTATCGTCGTTCCCGCGAAAGGCGATGTATGCCACGAATACCAGCACCACGGCGAGCAAGCCGATCGGGATCAAAGCCCAGATCGGAAATCCTTTATCGGGATCAGCTGGCTGGGTAACAATTACCTTTCGCTCGACAACAGGTGGAGCGTGTGTCGGCCTTGCACAATTTGGACAGGCTGCTGCGTTGGTCGAAACTTCGTGTCCGCATTCAGGACAGGGAATCAATGACATATTTTATCTCCTATAACGTTCAATATGAACAATAACCGCTTGATAGTAGCTTTAATTTCTTTCGCTGAATGTCATCTACAGCACATTGCACAAAATACAAAGGCCAGGCGTAAATGCCTGGCCGATAATTGGGTAAATTAAGTTCGTGCCTATTATCTTCGCACGACGGAAATAACAACCTCTGCCGGATACTGTTTCGAGTGATGAACAGAGTTCTTGGCAACTACCCCGTTGACCTCATCCCAATTATTGCCGCCGGTGTTCATATTTCGGTCGAAGCGTGGGAAGTTGCTCGATGAGATCTCAATCCGCAGACGATGGCCTGGAGCAAAGTAGTTGCTGGTGGTCATCGGTTGAAACTTGACCTTGTAAACCTTGCCGCGTTCCATCCACGCGAGCGGTTTGTCGTAGCCGTCGCGGTATCGCATTCGTTGGATAGTTTCGTCGAGGTTCCACGCCTTGCCATTCTCGTCGACATCAATGAGTTTCACGGTGAAATCGGTGTCTTTCGCATCGGAAGAGACGTAGAGCGTAATATCTATCGGGCCGCTTAGCTCAAAGCCTTCTTTCAGAACATCTGTCGAGTAGACAAGAATATCGTTTCGCTCCTCCATTTTGCTCTGATCGAACGAGCCGGCTTGAATAGCGTTTCCTATGCAGCAAACGTTTCCGCCGTAAGAAGGAACCGGGTTCATTGGATCGTAGGTGAAGGTATCGGGCATGTCGGTCGCGGGAGGTTCGCTGACCAGTTTGCCATCGCCATTAAGAGAGTTAGCTTTTCCACCACTCGATAAGTAGAATTTCAGCGGTTGAGCACCGGCAGGCGGCCATTGTTCGGAAGACTGCCATTTGTTGCTGCCCATCGTAAAATACTGAACTTTCGGCCGTTTCAGGATGTCATTCTGCTCACCCTTCAAAAAATGATCGAACCAGTCGTAGGTCATCTTGCCATAGTCGAGCCGAGCATCGCCCATGCTGCGTTGTCCGACCACTGTATTTTCGGTTGCCCGAGTGTAACTACAGTGAGCAACAGGTGCGATAACTGCGTACTGCTTATCAGCCATCGCAGGGCTTGCGGTTTTGCGAATATGGTTGTACATCGCGAGATTCGGTCCGACCGAAACGTCATACCAGGACATGAAATAGAAACCAGGAATATCGATCTTCATGTTGTCGTGCCACAATCCGCCTTTGTACCAGGCCGGATCGTTTGGTGTACGTTTGATCATTGCACCACCAGTCGGAACGGGCATTTCGTCCGCAAAAATGCCGCGAGGCCCGTCGACCGCTGTGAAAATATCGTTGACCGGCAGATGCCGCAAAGCCTTTGACCAGTCTACCGATGGAGCTTGCTGAGCAAGATCAAACGACTTCGATGCTCGGATCAACTCTTCCTGCGTTGTCTCAGGAGCGAATTTCGGCCTGATTTGATTCTGCTGTCCATATAACCACGAGATAAACAGCATCTGAACGGCTCCGCCGCGATACCAGTTGCCTTGTTCGTAGTACGGGCCTACCCTGCCAACCCCGGCGCCGTAACCCTGTGCGATCATTGTCGTGAACGCTGGATTGCCTCTTGCCGCTACTGCCATTTGCCATTCGGCGGTAGAAGAACATCCGATAGCTCCAACCTTCTTATTCGACCAAGGCTGCGAGGACATCCACGTTAAAGCGTCGTCCCCGTCAGTCGTCGGCGGGCCGAGGATGTCGTAGTTGCCCTCAGAAAAGAACCGCCCGCGTTCATTCATGATGATATAGGCGTAACCGCGTTTTACCGCATCGATAACCGTTGACATATCACGAGGAGCTCCGAGCCGGATATCCCACCAATTAAAATTGTACGGTGTCCGCGAAAGGATTATTGGGTATTTTTTGCTCGAGTCTTTTGGCCGATAGACATCAGCCTGCATCCGTTTTCCGTCACGCATCGGCACCATTACCTTCCGTTCGACGACCGCGATGGACTGAAGTTCAGCCTCGATAGCGTTCCGCCTCGCGATCAACTCAGGTGTCGACGTCGGCTGCTGACCTAAGAGCGATGTTGTAAAAAGGATCGCCGCAAGAACGGGCACAAGTATCCGTTTCATCAATTTTTCCTCACTGCTATTTCTTAAAAGGGAATCCTACGCCAAGATTCTATCGCGGATGCCGCGGTTTAAGAAATTAGTTTTCAGACAAACATCAGGCAAACAGTCATTTGTGCATTCGTTGGAGATTCGTATAGGATTGCAGGACATAGATTATGTCCAGAGAACTGCTTATAAGCTCGCTTTTTCTCATTTTTATTGCTCTTGCCGCAGGGCAACTTGCATTTGCTCAGACGGCCTCGCCCACGCCGGAGCTATATTCTAAGCAAACCCTTTCCGACCTATCGCGCCTTCAAAAGGCGGCGCTGGATAGCGACTACGCCTATCGCCAGACGCGCTACATGACCAACAACATCGGCCCCAGGTTGAGCGGATCGGCTCAGGCCCAGCGAGCCGTCGAATACGTCGCGGACGAGATGAGAAAAGCCGGGTTTCAAGTTCGCCTGCAGAAGGTCATGGTACCGGTCTGGGTCAGAGGCTCAGAAACGGCCGAGGTTGTCCAGTTGCCCGGAATGGCTGCCGGCACCACCCAAAAACTCGTGATCACGGCTCTCGGAGGGAGTATCGCTACGCCCTCCGACGGACTATCGGCCGAAATCGTCGTCGTCGATAGCTTTGATCAACTTCGCGAACTCGGTCGGGCAAAGATCGAAGGCAAGATCGTGGTTTTCAACCACAAATTTGATCGGGAACTGCAGTCTGGGGGATTCGGGCTTGCCGCCTACGGGCGCGCGGTCCAGTTCCGAGCTGGCGGGGCGTCGGCTGCGGCTCCATTTGGAGCAGTCGGCGTGCTTGTAAGGTCGGCCGGCGGCTCGTACGAACGCTTGGCTCATACCGGTGGCACGAACTACGCGGAGGGCATTAATAAGATACCTGCGGCTGCTCTGGCCCCTGAGGATGCTGACCTTCTCGCTCATCTTGCATCTGAAGGCCCGACCCGAGTTCGATTTACCGTTACGCCGAAAACCCTCCCGGATGCTCCGAGCTACAACGTTATTGCTGATCTCAAGGGAAGCGAGAGGCCTAATGAGATCGTTTTGGTCGGGGGACATCTCGACTCATGGGATCTCGGGACAGGAGCTCTAGATAACGCCACTGGCGTAGCTGTTTCGATGCAGGTTCCGGTTCTGATAAATCAGCTTGGCCTTCGCCCCAAAAGGACCATCCGGGTTGTCGCATTCATGAATGAAGAGAATGGAGGTGCGGGCGGACGAGGGTATTTCGACGAAGTAAGAAATTCGCTTGATCAGCAGTTTGCGGCTATTGAGAGCGATCTTGGCGCCTCGCATCCGCTCGGCATTTCCTACTCCGGACGTCCGGAACTTGCCCAGTTCCTCGCTCCAATCAGTAAGATCCTGGCGGCGCACGGAACCGCGCATCTCCAGCAGCAGCCCGGAGGGATCGGTGCGGATACGAGCCTTTTAACCCGAGCGGGTGTTCCCTCGTTCGCGCCTTTCTTTAATCAGCAGACATACTTCAAATACCATCATTCAGCGGCTGACACTTTCGACAAGGTAAACCCTAAGGAGTTGGCCGAGTTAGGATCTTTAATGGCCGTTCTAGCATACGGCCTGGCGAATCTTGAACAGCCCCTGCCGCGATGACCGATACGCGACGATAAATGCTGTTGTCGCACTCGCAGAGATAGAAAGGCAACACGCCCGTTTACTAGGGACTCTACTAGAGTGGTAACATTGGAATATGCTAAATAGACCGCCGCCATACTTTCCGCAGAATCAGCTATCACCGCCAGATCCTAATCGGTACCGAAAATTTAAGCTTATTTTGGCAATTGTAGGCTTGCTGGGAGTCCTTCTCATTCTTGGGATCGCTTACGGGATCTATTACCTTGTTTCAACGATGCTGTAAAAAAAACCGCCTTGTGTAAAGGCGGTTTTCGCGGTCGTGCAAGATTCGAGATCTTTACATTTAGTTATCCGAGATCTTCTTCGGGTTCTTGGCTTTTTCTCCCTGCATAGCCAACTGTTTTGCCTGAGGAAGCAGGTCGATAGCTTTAAGCAGCTGCTCGTCATATTCATTAAATACCTGATTTGACGTCTGCGTACCGAAGGCGGCCATGACAAGTTCGGTCCGCAACATCCTCTCCACGAACTCCCGTTCACGATCGATCTGAGCTGCTGGGATCTTGTATTTATCAGAGGCAAACTGCCGGAAAGCCGAATATACTGCTTCCGTTACCGGGTAATCAGATCTCTTAAGGTCGTATGCGAAGGTGATAGCCTTGTCGACCTTGTAGGTTTCGAGTCCGTTCACCTTGCCGGCCACGAGGTCAAGCGAGAAAGCGAAGAGAGGAACGAGCATTTTCGACTGAGTTCTTCCTCTTTCTGCTGTTACGGTCTGCGGCTTGATCGCAACATCAGGATTTATCCCTCCGCCGCTGAAAACTGATCGGCCAGTATCCGTCTTCATTTCAATGCCTCGCGGCTTTTCCCGGTTCTCATCCCGGAAACTCCCACCTTCGGTGAAGTAGTTGTAGAGTTCACCATTCGAGTAATCCCTCTGGATCAAGCGGCCCGACGGAGTCTCATACTTTGCAATGGTCAATAAAAGCATCGAACCATGCTCAAGTTGGAACGGATTCTGCACAAGCCCCTTGCCAAAAGTATCCTCGCCGACTATGAGAGCCCGATCATGATCCTGCAAAGCGCCCGCGAGGATCTCAGATGCTGAGGCAGTGTTGCGATTAACGAGCATTACGATCGGAGAACGGTCCGGCGTGCGGTTCATCGCTCGGTAGGGAGGATCAGTTGCGCCTTCCATTCGGCCCTTTTGCGAGAAGACTATCTGCCCCTCCGACAAAAATGAGTTCGCGATACGATAAGCCTGGCTTACGAGCCCACCGCCGTTATTGCGAAGATCCATCACTAACTGCTGCATTCCAGCCGCCCGCAGCTGTCTCATTGCAACTACAAATTCATTGTACGTGGTTTGATTAAAACCGCCGCTCATGTTCAGGTAGCCGATCCCAGGGCGGATCATGTACGCCTCACTGATCGACGGCTGTGGAACCGCATCTCGAACGATATTTACAGTCTCACGAGTTCCGGTGCCCAACCTTTCGATCACCAGCTTTGCAGATGTTCCCTGCGGCCCTCGAAGGTGATTGCGAACTTCGCTAAAGGGCTTTCCGAGCATGGAAACGCCATTTACCTCAACGATCTTGTCACCATAGCGAAGGCCCGCACGATTTGCCGGAGCACCTTCGAACGTAGACTTGATGTAGGTAGCCAGTACCTTTCCGTCAGGATCAGCCAGGTCGCCTATCGTTGCTCCTATACCGAAGTATCGGGAACTTTGATCATTTCGGAACTGCTCAAACTCCTTCGCATCGTAATAATTAGAATGCGGGTCAAGAGCGTGAAGCATCGAGTCGATCGACGACTTAAAAACCTCATTGTAGTCGAGCGTTTTCGCTCCAACATAGTTGCTCTGGATGATCGCGAGAGCTTCTTTCAGCTCATTCTGAATTACGGCTGGGGTCGCCGGCTTGGAAGTAGTTTTTTTCGGTAGATCCGCTAGCTTGCCGGATTCGTTTCGAGCAGTTGAAACAGTGCTCTGGGCAAATCCAAACGTTGTCAGCGAAAAGATCGCGATCACGGTGAAAAATCTAATAAAACTATGTTTCACAAAAATTAAGTCTCCCGGGGATATCGAAATGCTGCCCAAACATTGTCAAAAGAATAACATTGCTTTGAGGAAAAAGCGACGGGTTTCGTTGCCCGCCCCGACCGACAAAGCGGCGTCTGATGTCTTCTATTACGCGGCTATCCTGAAGTTTGTTGCGCAAACTCCTGGAAGAAAACTCTGGCGAGGCGCGAAAGCTAGCTTTGTCCAAGACCCATTTGTTTGTTCTAGTGCGTCGGCCGGATAGCAAGAGTTTCATTTTTTTGAAACAATGAGAAATTCTAGTCGTAGTAAGTGCTTGATACGACACGATCACAATCACTTAGTTATAATCAGATCAGACTACTTTCTTGAGAGGGATAATAGAGCATGGCATTGAGCCGTAAAACCAAGATAATCGCCGGCATCGTCGCCGTAGTGCTGTTAGCTGTAATCACCGTTGTTAGTATTTTGGCCACCCGTAAGGATACCCCGGAGGTAACTACGGTCAAGGTCGAAGTAAGAAAAGAGCTGCGGTCTACTGTGACCTCGTCGGGCGAAGTTCGGCCGATCCAGTTTATGAACCTGACGAGTGAGGTTCAAGGCCGGATAGAAGAAATATACGTAAAAGAAGGTGACCAGGTTACGAAGGGCCAGCCTCTTGTACGGCTTGATCCAACGCAACTGCAGTCGAATACCGATGCTCAACTTGCTGCCTTTCAGGCTTCTCAGGATGAAGTGCGTGTTTCTCAATCACAGGTTACTGCGGCTCAGAACAACTATGCTTCAGCTCAGCAGCAATATAATGTGGCTCAGGTTGCCGTTGATTCTGCTCGACAGGCCATCGTCGCCGCTCAGGCCGATGTGGACCGTGCTCAGGTAGAGGTAAACGCCGCTAATCGTGAGCTCAGCCGCAATCAGCAGCTGCTCGAAAGCGGCGTGATCGCGCGTTCCGAATACGATGCCGCGAAAGACCGGGTCGAGAATGCTAAGGCTTCGCTTAATAATGCCAAGTCAAACCTCTCCTCGCGGCAGCTGAGTGTCCGCGATGCTCAAACTCGTCTTGCCCAGCAGAGTGTATTGGTGCGTGATGCAAAACGCGGCGTCGATACAGCCAATCTTAGCGTTGCCTCGAGCCAGTCAAGAGCAAATCAGTCAGCCGCGACATTGCGCGGACAGCGGAATCAGCGGGACAAGACGCTGCAGGTAGCACCAATCAATGGCGTTATTGCCGAGATCCCTTCAAAGGTAGGTACATTCGCTGTTGCAGGGCTGTCCACTACCGCTCTTCTAACCATTGCCGACATGTCGCAGATCAATGTCGAGGTCAAAGTGGACGAAACGTCGATCGAGAAAGTAGAGGTCGGGCAGAAGGCTAAGATAAAAGTTGACGCCTTCGGTGATCTCGAGATCGCTGGCGAGGTTATTCAAAAGACGCCTCTTGCGGTAGGAAAATCGCAGACAAGCGGCGGACTTTCAGTAAACATAAACGTTCAGGAAGCAAAGGAATTTCGCGTTGTCATACAGATGAGGGATCTGCCTACGGAAGTCCAAGCAGGACTTCGACCTGGCATGAGCGCCACCGCCGAGATCACGACCAAAGTGGTAAATGATGTTGTCGCGATCCCGCTACAAGCTGTTATCGAGAAAAAAGCTGACGATGCGAAGGCTCTGCCCGGCGATGGTGCCCCGGCCCCGAACGAGAAGCCGAAGATGATAACCGGCGTTTACGTTTTGAGGGATAACAAAGCCAAATTCGTGGAGGTTCAGACTGGTATCATCGGCGAAAGCGATCGTGAGATCACCAGCGGCCTTAACGCTGGCGATGAGGTAATAACAGGTCCGAGTCGAGTACTAAACACGTTAAAAGAAGATACGCTCGTCAAGAAGCAAGCCAAGAAGGAAGGGGCCCCCGCGAGCCCGTAGGCATAATGATATTTGACATCGCTGCGATGCGGGCAAAGGCCGATGCTGCCCTCTAAACCTACTACGACTCAATTCTGATGTATCGATTTATGGACGAACAAAACGGTAATGGCAAAAGTGCGGCTTCCGGTCCGGGCGAGGCCCTGATCAGCATGAAGAACATCTGGAAGACTTACCAGATGGGAACTGAAGAACTGCACGCACTTCGCGACGTATCGTTTGAAGTCCGCCGCAACGAATACTTAGCGATCATCGGGCCCTCCGGCTCGGGAAAGTCGACGCTGATGAATCTGATCGGCTGCCTAGATTCGCCGACGAAGGGCGAATATTGGATCAACGGCAACCTCGTTTCTGACATGTCGGACGACGAACTGGCCCGCATCAGAAATAAGGAGATCGGATTCGTATTTCAGACGTTTAACCTGCTGGCACGTGCTACGGCACTGCATAATGTTGAACTGCCGCTCATTTACGCGGGCATGCGGGCGGCGGAGAGGCACGATCAGGCGCTTGCCTCGTTGACAGCCGTCGAACTCGGCGACCGCGTTACGCATCGGCCAAATGAGCTCTCAGGCGGACAGCGGCAGCGTGTCGCTATCGCTCGTGCTTTGGTCAATAATCCTTCGATTCTTCTCGCTGACGAGCCGACAGGAGCTCTCGACTCGAAGACGAGCATCGAGATCATGCACCTTTTTGAGAAACTGCACTCGGACGGCAACACTATCATTCTGGTTACGCACGAACCCGAGATCGCGGAACGCGCCCATCGCGTGATCACGATCCGCGACGGCAGGATCGAAAAAGATGAGCGGATCAAGTAGATGAATGATGTTCCTGCCTATGTGTCGATCTTATTCCTACTGACAACCTTTGCTGCTGTTGCGATCTTTTTGCAGGCGGTACGCTCCGCCGGGCTCGAATCGGTGGCCGCAAAGATACTTCTTTTTCTCCTTCCGCTGTGGATCGTTCTGCAAACGGTCCTTGGTAGCGGCGGCTTTTATCAGCTGACCGAAACAAACCCGCCGCGAATCATCGTCTTCGGGGTCCTTCCAGCGATCTTATTGATCGTCCTGTTTTTCATCTTTTTCAGGGAATTTATCGACCGCCTGCCGCTTCGGCTGCTGACAATCATTCACCTGGTACGGATCCCGATCGAAATAACGATCTATTGGCTCTTTCTCTCCGGAATGATGCCGAAGATGATGACCTTCCAAGGTGTTAATTTCGACATTCTGACTGGCGTCTTTGCCATATTGGCTTATTTTTTGGGATTCAGAAACGGCGTAGCCAATCGCCCGGTACTCATCGTATTCAACCTAGTCGGCCTCGCTCTCCTGCTTTTGATAGTAACGATAGCTGCTCTTTCGGTACCATCGCCACTCCAACAGATGGCCTTTGACCAGCCAAATCGAGCTGTTCTATTTTTCCCATATTTATTCCTACCGACGCTCGTTGTGCCTTTGGTTTTCGCCAGTCACTTGGTTTCGCTTTACAAAACTTTGCGTGGAAATACTCAATGATGTCGAGTATATTTGATAAACTCTAAGCAGATATAGCACCCGATCAACGGTGGCCGAGAATGAACATTTTAGAGACATTAAAGCTCGCCTTTTCCGCAATTTGGGCTCACAAGCTTAGATCATTCCTGACATTGCTAGGGATGATCATCGGCATGACTGCCTTTATGGTGGTGCTATCACTTTTGCAGGGTTTTAATGGTTACGTTGATGAAAAGATCGCCGGGATCGGTTCTAACACCTTTAATGTTCAACGCTTTAATTTTGAAGATTTCAAAGACACCGACACTATAAACGCAGCGCAAAGGCGTAACACGGAGCTCAGCTTTGCCGAACTCGATTTTATCAGGCAAAGAGCTCAGTTGATAGAAATGATCGGGGCGAAAGCCGGTAATACATCCAGCGCCGTTCGTAACGGGGACCAAACTCTTCAGGACGTAGGAATAACCGGAGCGGAACCAGTTATTCGCGACATAGAAAATCTCGATATCGCCGAGGGGCGCTACTTCACGGATATCGAGAACGACAACGCGATGCGCGTTGCCTATATCGGACGCGACATAGCGACAAACCTATTTCCATACGGCGGAGCGATCGGCGGAGAGATATCGATACGCGGCATTCCATATAGAGTTATCGGTATTCAGACTGCGAAAGGAACTGTTTTCGGCTTTCCCCAGGACAATTTTGTACAGATCCCTATCAAGACATTCGGCGAGAATTTTGGAGGGCTTCGTCGGCAAAGAGCTCCATTTTTTATCGCTCGTCCAAAAGATGGGGTTAAAACCGCTGATGCCGTCGATGAAGTTCGCACTTTGATGAGGATCATTCGAAAGGTGCCGGCAGGCGAAAAAGACAATTTCGGCATAGTTACGCCCGATGCGATCAGCGGCCTGCGAGACAGCCTTTTTGGAACTATTTCTACCGTGATACTTTTTGTTCCGGCGATCGCATTGGTGGTCGGCGCCATAGTCATCATGAATATCATGCTGGTCGCAGTTACCGAAAGAACTAAGGAGATCGGTATCCGAAAATCACTTGGAGCCCGTCAGAAGGACATCCTGCAGCAATTTCTGCTTGAATCCGGAATGCTCTCGGCGATAGGTGGACTGATCGGACTGATCCTGGCAATTATTATTGGACAAGTTATAACGGCATTTGTATTTCCGACACGTATTCCATGGTGGTCTGCAGTGATCGCGATCGGAGTTTCCGCAGTGGTCGGTATCCTGGCAGGCCTGTTTCCGGCTTGGAAAGCTGCTCGGCTTGACCCGATCGAAGCACTTAGGGCTGACTAGAGGCATTTTTATTATGAAGATCGCCACAAATCAATTCTACGAAAACCTCAAAATGGCGTTCGATACGTTGCGTTCCAATAAGCTGCGATCGTTTCTGACCATTATCGGTGTCGTGGTTGGGGTGATCACTGTAATGCTTATTTCCTCGATCATCAGCGGCATTGGCCTTGCCGTTGAAAAACAGGTCAAAGCATTCGGAACTCGTTCTATTTTCATATACAAGCAAGAGATCGGCATCCGCTTTGGCCGCCCATCTCGTGAAGAGCGAATGCGGCCCGACTTGACGCTCGACGATGCACTTGCCTTGCGCGAGCTTTCGGAGGTTGAAACTTCGGTTCCATTTCTAAACGTTTCGAGCGGATTTTTTGGTAACAGAACGATCGTTTCGGCCGGGGGCAAGCAGACGCAGAACATTCAGCTAAGCGGCACTCTTCCCGAGATAGAAAAGACCGAAACTCAGGTATTGATCGAGGGCCGCTGGTTTACACAGTCAGAATCCGATGCCAAGAGTGACGTTTGCCTCATCGGCGACACTGTCAAGGACACATTTTTTCCCTATAAATCGGCCATCGGTGAAACGATAGAGATCAACGGCCGCGAATTCCGCATAATCGGGCAACTGCAGAAAAAAGAGCAGCTTGTCGGCGGCGGCGGCGGTAATAACGATGAGAGCAACACGATATTTCTGCCTTTTCATGCGGCACTAAGAATAAAACCGAACGCCGACGATATTTTCGTTCTAGCGATAGCCAAACCGGGCCGACTCAACGAAGCTCGAGATCAAATAGAAGATCTGCTCCGCGTTCGACGTGAGGTAAAGTTTGGCCAGAAAAACAACTTTTCGACTGCTACAGCCGACAGCATCATAGACCAGTTCAAATCGATAACAGCGGGCGTTGCTCTCGCGATGGTTGTAATATCGTCGATCGGGCTAATGATCGGCGGTATCGGCGTAATGAATATCATGCTCGTCTCGGTCACCGAACGAACCCGAGAGATCGGGATCCGCAAAGCCGTCGGAGCCAAACGGAGCGACATTCTACTGCAATTCCTGATCGAGGCCGGAACGTTGACAGGTTTTGGTGGCCTCGTTGGGCTTGGGATAGGTTGGATACTTACGCTGCTTATCAGCATCGTATTTCCGTCTTATGTTCCATGGTGGGCCCCGGTTGGCGGCTTTTTTGCCAGCGTCGGAATCGGTCTTATCTTCGGCATCTGGCCCGCGTGGAAAGCTGCCCGCCTCGATCCTATCGAATCGCTGCGATACGAGTGATCACATTTTCAAAGATCAGTTACGAGTCCGGCACTTTCGCCGGACTCATTTTTTTCTGGGCTCTTGCCACCTAGCTGATAAAGCTCGGGAAAGCCAACGCCATAGCTAGGCCGAAGAAGAGGATCACAACAAATATGGAAATGCTGGCAGTCCACGCGATCGTTCCGCTGACCTTTTCACCTGCATTCTTAAGGCCTATCGCGTTTAGAGCGATCCAGTAGAACGTCAGCAGGCTGAATGTGCCTAGTAGCGTATAGATCACCGGATTATCTGCCGAAGATACAAGGAAGTTCAGGCTATCCTGCACGAGCGATTGCTGACCAAGGATCGGATGGATCTCGGCGGGATCTTTCAGGTAAAGCACCAAAGTGTTCAGCAAAAACCGCAATACGCTGACAGGAAACATTGCATAAACCGCGACGGAAAACGCCTGCCAGAAATTGAGCTTGCCGCCCATCGCGAGAGCAAATAGAAAAAATACCCCGGCGAGCAGTGTAGAAACAACGGTGAGTCCAACAAACGAACTGCCCACCTGAGCAACCCTTAGGACCGGATTCTTTGCATCGGCTATCGCCTGTGCGCGTCCCGCTTCAACCTGTTTCTTGGCGTCCTCGTTATTCGCGATCATGCCCATTTCAAGGGTTTTATCGATCGCAAAGTTCGTTACCCGTTCCGGGCCGAGCCTTTCCATGAAAAGATTCGTATATGTTACCGACATGAAGACCATTATCAGTAAGGCGACGAGGAAACGCGGATGCCGTCGAAAATTCGCAAATACATCGCCAGGAGCGAAGAAAATGTTGCCGAGCGTGCTCGGCGTGGACATGCGGTCGGTTCCTTCGGTGTCAGGGCGGTCGATAAAGCTAAGACCGATTATCAACCCTCCGCCAAGAATCAGCCCAACGCCAGTCCCGGTTATGCCAGGCACCACTTTGGTGATGCTCAGCACCGCGATCAGAAATCCCACCGCAGCAAGGACAATACCAGCTATACGATTCATATTTTCCTCAAGTAAATTGGATTTATAAACTTCATAACGGAGTACGCCTAAGCGGCGGCGTTAGTTTCAGGTTTCGTATTGCCGTAACCGTCGGCCTGTATGCAGGCGGCGAAATGGCCCGGACGCAGCTCACGAAGTTCGGGGTCAACGGCGGCACATTCATCGATCGCGATCGGGCATCGTGTTCGAAATCTACAGCCCGATGGCGGGTTGATCGGCGTTGGCACATCGCCCTTTAGGACGATGCGCTTTCTCTTGAACGCCGGGTCGGGGATCGGGATCGCAGAAAGCAAAGCCTGAGTGTAGGGATGCAGAGGGTTTTCGTAGAGTTCTGCGGCCGAACAGATCTCGACGATCTTACCAAGATACATCACGGCCACTCGGTCGGAAATATGCTCTACTACTGCGAGTCCATGTGAGATAAACAGGTATGTCAACCCGAACTCTTTCTGTAATTCCTGCAACAAGTTAACGACCTGAGCCTGAACCGATACATCAAGTGCGGAAACAGGTTCGTCACAAATGATCAGCTTTGGGTTTAGTGCGAGCGCCCGAGCAATGCCGATCCGCTGACGCTGACCGCCGGAGAATTCGTGGGGATAACGGTCCGCATATTTCGGATCGAGCCCGACCTTTGCGAGCAGATCTTCGACCTTGGCATGCTGGGTGGTTTTGTCGCCAATGTTGTGGATCTTCAGAGGCTCCGAAATTATTGATCGAATGCTCAAACGCGGATTGAGGCTGGCATAGGGATCCTGGAAAATGATCTGCATCTGACGCCGAAGAGCCTGCATTTCTCTATTCGGCAGACCAACTATATCCCGCCCTTCGAAAATGACCTCACCACTGGTTGGCTCGTGCAAACGAAGCAAACATCGGCCGACTGTCGATTTGCCACAACCCGATTCTCCCACCAGGCCGAGCGTTTCTCCCGCGATAATGTCGAACGAAACATCCGAAACCGCCTGTACGACATCATCGCTGTTGTCGACAGGGAAATGCTTGACAAGATTGCGAACCTGCAACAATGGAGCTGACGTCATTTGTGTTTGAGCCGCGATCATACGTGTTTATGCATCTGCCCCCAGTGTTTTCTCCCTTGCGATGCTAAATCTCTGTTTCTCGTCATGCAGTACGCATCGAACCTTTACATCATTTACGAGAGGTGTCAGCGGTATCTCACCTTCGAGGCATATCTGCATTCGGTGCTCGCAGCGTGGGGCAAAGTGACAGCCAAAAGGGAGGTTTGTCGGGCTGGGCACAGTGCCCTCGATAGTTTGAAGCCGCTCCGCCTTTTTCTCGCCGGCGTCAGTCAGTTTAGGGACTGAACGGAGCAACCCGCGAGTATAGGGGTGTTTAGGATAAGAAAAAAGCTCGTCTACACCAGATTCCTCAACGATCTTGCCGGTGTACATCACACAAACCCGATCTGCCACCTCGGCGACGACTCCCAGATCGTGAGTGATCAGCAGGACCGCGAGTTTTCTTGATTGCCGAAGTTCGTGCAGAAGTTCGAGGATCTGCGCCTGGATCGTAACGTCGAGAGCCGTGGTTGGCTCATCGGCGATCAGCAATTCCGGATCGCACGCGAGAGCCATCGCGATCATCACCCGCTGACGCATGCCGCCCGAAAGTTGATGGGGATAATCATTGACCCGACGTTCGGGCGATGGTATCGAAACCTCTTTCATGGCTGCGATCGCTGCGTCCCAAGCGGCTCTTTTATCAAGTTTGCGGTGCAGCCTGAGAGCCTCAGCGATCTGCTCGCCGACGGTAAATACCGGATTCAGCGAGGTCATCGGATCCTGAAATATCATCGCGATGTCGTTCCCGCGGATCTCACGAAGCCGGTCGTCGGTCGCGGTCGTTAACTCCTCGCCCTTGAACTCGATCGAGCCGCTCACGATCTTGCCGGGCGGCGAGATCAGCCGCATTAGTGAAAGCGCCGTTATCGATTTGCCGCACCCGGATTCGCCCACGAGCCCCAAAAGCTCGCCCTCGCCGATCGAGAAACTAACCCCGTCAACAGCCCGTACCAACCCCGCACGAGTCTGGAAATGGGTTCGAAGATTGGATACTTGCAGAAGGTCAACCATGCGATCTCTAATATGAACCCGAAAAGTTTAACATGCGTCCCAGAACTTGTCAGAGCCGGAATGATAGCGAATCATGGGTGAAAGTCGTGCGTCCCAGGAATTTCGCTCATGCCGCCCTACAGAACAGGAGGGATGGCAGCCACTTTGGGCTGACGAGGTGGTTGAGGGGTTAGGGCTGTTAATTTTGAACAGTACGAAGTGTCGCGTCGTCGTCGCTTTGCGTCCCAAACTTTCGCGGTGTCTGTTCTTGTTTGTGGTACCTAATCCACTCAACCACCCCGCCCGCAGCGGGCACCCCTCCTGTCCAGGAGGGGAATCACGATAGACACTCC
>LNFM01001199.1_pt1 | contig 65773 bp, 48 predicted proteins | sample 596031 | NCBI WGS metagenome assembly LNFM01 (sample SAMN04254537, study PRJNA301005) | activated carbon metagenome | isolation source: dual media filters at the Ann Arbor, Michigan drinking water treatment plant | place: USA: Ann Arbor
GGCGAAGCGGTCGAAGGCGTCGGGCGTGGTGTGGTCCAGGCTGATCTCGACGAAGACCAGCAGGCCGAGGCCGATCCGCGCCGCATCCAGCCGCACGCCCCAGCCGGTGATGTAGCCCTGCGCCTGGAGGCGGCGCAGGCGTTCGGAGGCGGCGGAGGGGGACAGGCCGATCTGGGCCGCAAGCTCCGCCACCGTGGCCCGGCCATCGCGTTGCAGCAGGGCCAGCAGGCGGCGGTCGATACGGTCGATTTCGTGGTCCATGGGGCCTTCCACCGTTGATCCGGCGGTTATACCCGCAAAAATGCCGCTCCAACCACGGCCAACGGCGCGGCATCCTGAACCCCATGTTCAACGCCCCCTATGCCCCGCCCGAGGAAGCTGCGCGCGCCGCGCTGCTCGCCGCCGCCCCACCCCCCCGGCCGGAGGCGGCGCCGCTGGCGCTCGCTTTGGCCCAGGCCGCCCGGGAGGGCGGCGGACCGCTGGCAGTGGAGGAAATCCTGCGCGGCTGGCCGCTTTCCACCCGCGAAGGCCTGGCGCTGATGGCGCTGGCGGAGGCGCTGCTGCGCGTGCCGGATGACGCAACCGCGGATGCGCTGATCGCCGAGAAACTGGCGGAGGGCGATTGGCGCCAGCATGCGGAGGGTTTTGCCTCCGCCGCCTCCGGCTGGGCCTTGGCGATGGGGGCGCGGCTGGTGGGCCGCGGCGAGACGCCGGGTGGCGTATTGGCGCCGATGGCCCGGCGGCTGGGCGTGCCGGCGGTGCGCCAGGCGGCGCGCCAGGCGGTGCGGTTGATGGGCGGGCAATTCGTGCTGGGCGAGACCATCGCCGATGCGCTGGGCCGTTCCGCCAAGGGCACGCGGTATTCCTATGACATGCTGGGGGAGGGCGCCCGCAGCGCGGCGGATTCGAAGAAATACCTGGCGGCCTATCACGCGGCCTGCGCGGCGATCGGTCGTGCGGCCCGTGGCAGCCTGCCGGATCGGCCGGGGCTGTCGGTGAAGCTGTCGGCGATTCATCCGCGGTATGAGGCGGTGTCGCGCGACCGGGTGATGGCGGAGCTGGTGCCGGACCTGATCGAGCTGGCGCAGGCGGCGCGCGCCCATGACCTGAACCTGACGCTGGATGCCGAGGAGGCGGACCGGCTGGAGCTGTCGCTGGAGATTTTTGACAAGCTGCTGACGGAGCCCAGCCTGGCCGGCTGGGAAGGGCTGGGCCTCGCCGTGCAGGCCTATCAGAAGCGCGCCGGCGCGGTGGTGGGCTGGCTGGCGGACCGGTCCGCGGCCACCGGGCGGCGGCTGATGGTGCGGCTGGTGAAGGGCGCCTATTGGGATGCCGAGATCAAGCGCGCGCAGGAACGGGGCCTCGATGACTTCCCGGTCTGGACCCGCAAGGCGGCGACCGATCTTGCCTGGCTGACCCAGGCGGCGGCGCTGCTGGATGTGGCGAGGCAGGGCCGCATCTTTCCACAGCTTGCGACCCATAATGCGGCGAGCATCGCGGAGGTGCTGGCGCTGGCCGCGGCCAAGGGTGTGAACCCGGAAAACTTCGAATTCCAGCGGCTGCACGGCATGGGCGGCGCGCTCTATGCGAAGCTGGCGGAGACGCGGCCGGATGCGGCGCTGCGGATCTATGCGCCGGTCGGCGTGCATGAGGATCTGCTGGCCTATCTGGTGCGCCGCCTGCTGGAGAATGGCGCGAATGGCGGCTTTGTCGCGGCGGTGGCGGATGACTCCGTGCCCTTCGAACGGCTGCTGCGGCATCCCTCCCTGCCGCTGGCGGAAGGCCCGCCACGCCATCCGCGGGTGAAGCGCCCGGCGGCGCTGTTCGGGGACAGGCCCAACAGCAAGGGCGTGGAGTTCGGCGATCGTCACGCCTTGGCCGCGCTGGTTGCCGCGCGCGATGCGGCACCGGCCCTGGCGGAGGTGCCGGCCGTGGAAACTGGCGCCGCCATGGCGCGCGCCCAGGCCGCCTTCCCGGCCTGGAACGCCACGCCGGTCGCGCAGCGCGCCGCGGTGCTGCGGCGTGCCGCCGAGGCGTTGGAAGCCGACTCAGGAAAATTCATCGCGGCGATCCAGCAGGAAGGGTTTCGCACGCTGGACGATGCGCTGTCCGAGCTGCGGGAGGCCGTCGATTTCTGCCGCTACTACGCGAATGAGGCGGAGCGCCTGGCCGCCCCCGCCGCGCTGCCCGGCCCGGTGGGCGAAAGCAATCTGCTGAGCCTGTCCGGGCGCGGTGTGTTCCTGTGCATCTCGCCATGGAATTTTCCGCTGGCGATCTTCATGGGCCAGGTCGCGGCGGCGCTGGTCGCGGGGAATGCGGTGGTGGCGAAGCCGGCGCCACAGACGCCGCGCATCGCGGGGCTGGCCGCCCAGGCGCTGCGCCAGGCGGGGCTGCCGCAGGACGCGCTGGTGGTGGTGCCGGGCGGGCCGGAGGTGGGCGCCGCGCTGGTCGCGCATCCGGCGGTGGCCGGCATCGCCTTCACCGGCAGCACGGCCACCGCGCGCGCCATCAACCGCGCCATCGCGGCGAAGGACGGGCCGATCATCCCGCTGATCGCGGAGACCGGTGGGCTGAACGCCATGGTGGTGGATGCGACGGCGTTGCCGGAACAGGTTACCGACGATGTGCTGACCAGCGCCTTCCGCTCCGCCGGCCAACGCTGCTCCGCGCTGCGGCTGCTCTGCGTGCAGGAGGAAGCCGCGGACCGCATGCTGGCGATGATCGCCGGTGCGGCGCGCGAATTGAAGCTGGGCGATCCGCGTGATCCGGCGACCCATGTCGGGCCGCTGATCGATGCGGAGGCCAAGGCCCGCATCGAAGCCTGGCTGGCAAAGCTGCCGGAGGGGGCGCGGGAGGTGTTTCGCCATCCCGCCGCCGAGGATGGCAATGTCCTGGCGCCGCGCATCGTCGAGCTGCGGCGGGTGGAGGATCTGACCCAGGAAGTCTTCGGCCCCGTGCTGCATGTGGTGCGCTGGCGCGGTGCCGCCCTGCCGGCGCTGCTGCAATCGCTCGGCGCCACCGGCTATGGGCTGACGCTGGGCGTGCAGAGCCGGCGCGCCGGCTTTGCCGTGCGGGTGGCGCAGGCGGTGCCGGCGGGGAATGTCTATGTGAATCGCAACATGGTCGGCGCCGTGGTCGGCAGCCAGCCCTTTGGCGGGCAGGGGCTGTCCGGCACCGGGCCGAAGGCCGGCGGGCCGCACTACCTGCCGCGCTTCATGGTGGAACGGGTGGTCACGGTGAACACCGCCGCGGCTGGCGGCGACGCGGCGCTGCTGGCGGAGGGAGAATAGTCGCGAAACGACATATTCATGTCGTTCTGAGGCAAGTCATGCCGCCGCCGCCTGCCATGCTGCGGCCATGCGCTATTCCGCCCTGTCCCTGCTGCGCCATGCCCTGACCGGCAACCGGTCCTGGACCCCGGCCTGGCGCGACCCCGCGCCGAAGCCGGCCTATGATACGCTGATCATCGGCGGCGGCGGGCATGGGCTGGCCACGGCGCATTACCTGGCGAAGCGGCATGGCATCACGGATGTGGCGGTGGTGGAGAAGGGGTATCTCGGCAGCGGCAATGTGGGGCGCAACACCACCATCATCCGCTCCAACTACCTGCTGCCCGGCAACACGCCCTTCTACGAGCATTCCATGCAGCTATGGGAAGGGCTGGAGCAGGACCTCAACTACAACGCCATGGTCAGCCAGCGTGGCGTGCTGAATCTGTGCCATTCGGACAGCCAGCGGGATGCCTATGCACGGCGCGGCAATGCGATGCGCCTGGCGGGCGTGGATGCGGAGCTGCTGGATGCGGCGCAGGTCGGCGCCATGGTGCCGGGGCTGAACCTGGACAGCCTTCGCTTCCCGGTGAAGGGCGGGCTGCTGCAACGGCGCGGCGGCACGGTGCGGCATGACGCGGTGGCCTGGGGTTATGCGCGCGCCGCCGATTCCCGCGGCGTGGATCTGTTGCAGAATACGGAGGTCACCGGCATCCGCGTGCAATCCGGCCGCGTGCTGGGCGTGGAGACCACGCGCGGCTTCATCGGTGCGAAGCGCGTGGGCCTGGCGGTGGCGGGCCATACCTCCCGCGTCGCGGCGATGGCGGGGCTGCGCCTGCCGATCGAAAGCCATGTGCTGCAGGCCTTCGTGTCGGAGGCGGTGAAGCCGATGATCGACACGGTGGTGACCTATGGCGCCGGCCATCTCTATGTCAGCCAGTCCGACAAAGGCGGGCTGGTCTTCGGCGGCGATATCGATGGCTACAACTCCTACGCCCAGCGCGGCAATCTTCCGGTGGTCCACGACGTGATGGAATGCGCGGTGCAGCTGTTCCCGGCGATGTCGCGGCTGCGCTATCTGCGGCAATGGGGCGGCATCATGGACATGTCGATGGATGGATCGCCGATCATCGACCGCACGCCGATCGAGGGACTCTTCCTGAATTGCGGCTGGTGCTATGGCGGCTTCAAGGCGACGCCGGCCTCCGGCTGGTGCTTCGCGCACACCATCGCGACGGGCCAGCCGCATGCGTTGAATGCGGCCTTTCGGCTGGACCGCTTCGCGACGGGCGCGGTGATCGATGAGAAGGGCGCCGGCGCCCAGGCGAATCTGCACTGATGCGCATCCCCTGCCCCTTCTGCGGCGAACGCGACGCGGCGGAGTTCTCGACCATTGGCAGCGCCCCGCCGCCGCGCCCGCATGCCGATACGCCCATGCAGGATTGGCACGAATACCTGCATCTGCGCGACAACCCCGCCGGGCTGCATGCGGAGCTGTGGCAGCATATCCATGGCTGCCGGCAATGGCTGCGCGTGATGCGCGATACACGCACGCACGCGATCGCCGGTGCCGAGGCGTGCCGCCCATGACGCGGCTTGCCAGTGGCGGGCTGATCGACCGCGCGCAGACGCTGCGCTTCACCTTCGACGGTCGCAGCTACCAGGGCCATGCGGGGGATACGCTGGCCTCCGCGCTGCTGGCGAATGGCGTGAAGCTTGTCGGGCGGTCCTTCAAATATCACCGGCCGCGCGGCATCTGGGGCCTGGGCAGCGAGGAGCCGAATGCGCTGGTGGAATTGCGCGAGGGCGCGCGGCAGGAACCCAACACCCGCGCCACCACGGCCGAATTGTTCGAGGGGCTTTCGGCGCGCAGCCAGAACCGCTGGCCCAGCCTGCGCTTCGACGTGATGGCGGTGGCCGGGGTCTTCGGCCCGATCCTCTCGGCCGGCTTCTACTACAAGACCTTCATGTGGCCCGCCGCCTTCTGGGAGAAGGTCTATGAGCCGCTGATCCGCCGCGCCGCCGGCCTCGGCCGCGCCGCCACGGCGCCGGATCCTGACAGCTACGAACGCATGCATGCGCATTGCGACGTGCTGGTGGTGGGCGCCGGCCCTACGGGCCTCGCCGCCGCGCTGACAGCCGCGCGTGCGGGTGCGCGGGTGATCCTGGCGGATGAGGATTTCGCACTCGGCGGCCGGCTTCTGGCGGAGCGACAGGAGATCGACGGCGCGCCGGCGATCGACTGGGTCGCGCGGGTGCTGGCGGAACTCCGAAACCTTCCCGATGTCACGCTGCTGCCGCGCACCACCCTCTTCGGCGCCTTCGACCACGGCACCTATGGCGCGGTGCAGCGCGTGGCGGACCATCTGGCCGAACCCGCGCCGGGCCAGCCGCGCCAGCGGGCCTGGACCATCGTGGCCAGGCGCGTGGTGCTGGCGGCGGGCGCGGTGGAGCGGCCGATTGCCTTTCCGGGCAATGACCGGCCGGGCGTGATGTCCGCCGCCGCCGCGCGCGGCTACCTGCATCGCTACGCCGTCCTGCCTGGCCAGCGCGCCGTGGTCTTCACCGCCGGCGATGATGGCTGGCGCACGGCCCTCGCGCTGCGCGATGCGGGGGCGGAGGTGACGGTGGTGGACCCGCGCGACATGCCCGCCCGCCCGGGGCTGCGCGTGGTGGCGGGCGCGCGGGTGGTGGGCACTGGCGGGCGGCTTCGCCTGTCCTCCGTGCTGCTGGACAATGGCGAGCGCATCGCGGCCGATCTGCTGGCGGTGGCGGGCGGCTGGAACCCGACGCTGCATCTGTCGAGCCACCAGGGCGGCCGCCCCGCATGGGATGAGTCGCTGGCCGCCTTCCTGCCCGGCACGCCGCCGCCCGGCATGGCGGTGGCCGGCGCCGCGGCGGGGCGATTCACCTTGGCCGCCTGCCTGGCCGATGGTGCCGCCGCCGGGTTGCAGGCCGCGCGCGATGCGGGGCATGAGGGCCAGCCCCTGGCGCTGCCGCAGGCGGAGGACGAACCGGCCGGGCTGCGCGCGCTGTACCACGTGCCCGGTCGCAAGGCCTTCGTCGATTTCCAGCACGACGTCACCGCCGACGACATCGCGCTCGCCGCGCGGGAAGGGTTTCGCAGCGTCGAGCACGCCAAGCGCTACACCACCCTTGGCATGGCGACCGACCAGGGCCGCACGGCGAATGTCGTGGGCCTTGCCATCCTGGCGGAGGCGACGGGCCGCAGCATCGCGGAGACGGGCACCACGATATTCCGCCCGCCCTATACGCCGGTCGCCATCGGCGCCCTGGCCGGCGCGCAGACCGGACCGGATTTCCGGCCGACCCGCCTGACGCCGCTGCACGACTGGTCCGCCCGCCACGGCGCCAGCTTCGTCACCACCGGCGCCTGGCTGCGCCCCGAATGGTATGCCCGCCCCGGCGAGGCCGGCTGGCGCGACAGCGTGGATCGCGAGGTGCTGCATGTGCGCCAGGCCGCCGGCTTCTGCGATGTCTCGACATTGGGGAAGATCGAGCTGGTGGGGCCGGGCGCCGCGGCGCTGCTGGATTTCGTCTATGCCAATGACATCGCAACCCTGAAGCCCGGCCGCATCCGCTACGGCATCATGCTGCGGGAGGACGGCTTTGTTCTCGATGACGGCACCTGCGCGCGGATCACCGAGGACCGCTTCTTCGTCACCACCACCACGGCGAATGCGGCGCGGGTGATGCAGCATCTGGACTATGCCCACCAGGTGCTGCGGCCGGAGCTGGACGTCACCATCCTGTCCGTCACCGAAGCCTGGGCGCAGATCGCCCTCGCCGGGCCGCGGGCGCGGGAGGTACTGGCGCAGGTCACGGATGCCGATCTCTCCAACACCGCCCTGCCGCATATGGCCTGCACGGAAGCGGTCTTCGCCGGTGGCCTGCGCGGCCGGCTGTATCGCCTGTCCTTCTCCGGCGAGTTGGCCTTCGAACTCGGCGTACCGCCGGATGATGCGGAGGCGCTGGCAGACCTGTTGCTGCGTGCGGGCGCCGAGCCTTATGGGACGGAGGCGCTGGGCGTGCTGCGGATCGAGAAGGGCCATGCCGGTGGTGGCGAGATGAACGGCCAGACCACGGCGGGCGATCTCGGCCTGGGGCGCATGCTGTCCAAGCGCAAGGATTTCATCGGCCGCGTCCTGGCGCAGCGGCCGGCGCTGGTCGATCCGGCACGGCCGGTGCTGGTCGGGCTGCGCGGGGCGGGGCTGCGGACCGGCGCGCATCTGCTGGAGATCGGCGCGGCGGCGAATACGGCGAATGACCTCGGCCATGTCACCGCAAGCTGCTGGTCGCCGCATCTGGAGGATACCATCGGCCTCGCCTTGCTGTCCGGCGGCGCCGCGCGGATCGGCACGCGCATCCGGGTCTATGACCCGCTGCGTGGCCATGATGGGGCGGCGGAGGTGGTGGCGCCCGTCTTCATCGACCCGGAAGGCGGCCGCACCCGTGGCTGATCTGGAACTGCGCCCCTTCATCGCCATCGGCGCCACCGCGCTGCATGGCCCTGCCGCGATGCTGCCCGGCCTGCCGCAGCGTCCCGGCTGGGCGGCGGTGGCGGGCGCCACCGCAATCTGGACCGCACCCGGCACCTGGCTGTGCCTGCACGCCCCCGGCGCCACCCTGCCGATGCCGGAGGCGCAGCGCACGGCGATGGATGGCTCCCGCGCCGTCTTCGAACTGACGGGCGGGTTGGCGAGGGAGGCGCTGGCCACCATCCTGGCGCTGGACCTGTATCCGCGCGCCTTCCCGCATGGCGCCGCGGCGGCGACGCTGGGCGCGCAGATCCCGCTGCTGATCTGGCGCGATGGCGAGGCTTTCCGCCTGGCCTGCGCGCGGTCCTACGGCCAGTCCCTGCATGCCGCGCTGCGCGCCGCCGGGCGTGGCCGGGGGCTGGTGGAGCAGGACGCCGTGCCATGGCCCGGCTGACCCGCGGCGCCGTGCGCCTGCGCTGGCTGTGCCCCGATGCCGCCGATGCCCCGACGCTGGCCGCCTGGCACGCCACGCTGGATGCGGCGGAGCAGGACGCCGCCGCGCGCTTCCGCGCCGAGGCGGATCGCCGCGCCTATGTCGCCGCCCATGCCCTGGCCCGCGCCATGCTGGCCGAGGCGGGCGGCCTGCCCGCGCCCGCCTTTCGCTTTCTCCGCGGCCCGCAGGGCAAGCCGGAGCTGGACCCCGCCCACAAGCTGCCCTGGCTGCGCTTCAACCTGTCCCACACACGCAGCCTGGTGGCCTGCGCGCTGGCGGCGGAGGATGATATCGGCCTGGATGTGGAGGATCTGTCCCGGCGCGAGGCCGGCCCCGGCCTCGCCGAGCGCTACTTCGCCCCCGCCGAGGCCGCGCTGCTGGCCGCCACCCCGCAGGCCGCGCGCCATGCGGCCTTCCTGCGGATCTGGACCTTGAAGGAAGCCTATGTGAAGGCGACGGGGGAGGGGATTGCCACGGGCCTGGACAGTTTCGGCTTCACGCTGGACCCGCCCCGCCTGGCCTTCGCCCCGGGCGGCACGGCGCGCTGGCGCGTGATGCAGTGGCAGCCCACGCCGGGCCATATCCTGGCCATGGCGCTGCGGCGAAAGTCATAACTGGGATTCGATCGGCAGCCAGCGCAGCACCCGCGCCAGCACGCGGCGGCGCAGCGAGGCATCCGGTTCGCGCCGCAAGGTCTGCAGCCGTCCATCCTGGCCGGTGCCGGTCCAGGTCAGCCGCCCCTCCTCCAGCCCCAGGCGCCAGCTTCGCGACGGGTCCGCCAGCCGGTCATGCTCCGCGCGCAATTCGCGGGCCAGCGTCGGGTGATGCACGAAGGCGCCCATTTCCGTGTTGAGCGCGGCGGAGCGGGGGTCGAGGTTGAAGGACCCGACGAAGACCGGCCCCTCATCCACTACGAAGGCCTTGGTGTGCAGGCTGGCACCGCGGGAGCCGAAGACGCTGGTATCCTCATCCTCCCCGCTCGGCTTCAGCTCATACAGCGGCACGCCGGCGCGCAGCAGCGGTTCGCGGTACCTGGCGTAGCCGCCATGCACGGCCACCACATCGGTGGCGGCGAGCGAATTGGTCACCACGGAAACCCGCACGCCGCGCGCGACCAGGCCCAGCAGCAAGGCGAGGCCCGCCTCGCCCGGCACGAAATAGGGCGAGATCAGCAGCGCTTCCCGCTTCGCGCGGCGCAGCGCATCGGCGATTTCCGGCGCGATGCCGCCGGCGGCGCGGGCCAGCCGGCGGGCGGCGAGGCCGCGGCGCGCCTTCTCCGGCGGGTCCGCCACCACCTGCACGCTGCCGGGCGCCAGCGCCACCAGGCCGCGCGCCAGCGTCGCCTCGGGGCCATTCAAGGCACCCAGGTGCCGGAGGTAGCGCATGGCTTCCGGCGCCGCCGCGGCGTCTGCCAGTGCCCGGCGCAGCGCCGGCAGGCCGCGCTTGTCGCTGGGCGGGCAGACCAGCGCGGCGGGGCGGGCCAGGCTGCTGCGCCAATAGCGTTCGAAGACCCGGCTGGTGCCGGCGGCGACATCGCCGGCCAGCACCAGATCCAGGTCACGGAAATTGAATTCATCCGCCTTGGCGCCGAAATACTCGTCGCCGATGTTGCGGCCGCCGGCGATCGCCACCGCGCCATCGGCGATCCAGGCTTTGTTGTGCATGCGCCGGTTCAGGTGCCAGCCGCCGAACAGCATCTCCAGCAGGAAGCCGGCCTTGCCGAAGATGCGCCAGCGCGTGCCGTTGAACAGCTTCACCGCGATGCCGGGGTGGGTATCCAGCGCGGACAGGACGCGTTCGCGCCCAAGTGCATAGGCATCATCCAGCAGCAGCCGGACCTTCACGCCGCGATCCGCGGCGGCCAGCACTTCCCCGGCCAGCAGCTTCCCGGTCACGTCGCCATGCCACATGTAGTATTGCAGATCGAGGCTGCGGCCGGCGGCGCGGGCGGTGGCAACGCGCACGGCGAAGGCGTCCAGCCCCTCCGGCACCAGGGCGGCGCCGCCGCGGGCGGGGCCGAGCCTGCCAAGCGCCGCGCCCACCGCCGCATCCAGCGCAGTTCCGGGCCGGGCCGGGGCCTGCTGGGCCGGCATGGTCACCGAGGTCTGTGGCATGCCGCTTCCCTCCCGCCTGCCAGGGCTATCTGGCGATGCGCGGTGCCAGCCTCAAGCGAACGGCGTTGCAGCGTTACGGTTGCAACGCGGGGTGGCTTTCAGGCGGCTTCGCTGACCAGCGCCGCCTGTGCCCCCAGCCGCACGGCGGCGGTCAGCGGCAGGTGGTCCGAGGCGATGCGCGCCAGCGCGCTGTCATGCACCGCGACATCGCTGACCACGCCGCGCGGCCAGCCCAGGATGCGGTCCAGCGCCAGCACCGGCAGGCGGGTCGGGAAGCTGGCGGGGCCGTGCACCACGGGGCCGAAAAACGGCTCGAAGGCGCGCAGGGAGGATCGGGCGCCGGGCCGCCATTCATTCAGATCGCCCAGCAGCAGGGTCGGCAGCGGCGCCTCACCCTCCGCCTGGTCCTCGGCCAGGGCGCGCAGGATGGCGGCGGCCTGGCGGGCGCGGCAGCGACGCAGCAGGCCGAGATGGGCGGCGACCACGCGCAGCCGGCCGCCCGGCAGGTCCAGCTCCGCCACCAGCGCGCCGCGCGGTTCCGCCCCGGGCAGCGCCAGGCGGCGGATGCGGGCGGGGGTGCCCGGGCGGACCAGGATGGCGTTGCCGTGCCAGCCATGGCCATCCGGCAGGTCGGAGACCGGCAGCGGGGCCAGCCCCGTCTCCCGCTCCAGCGCCACGGCATCCATCAGCCCGACGCGGCGGCCGAAGCGGCGATCGGCTTCCTGCACCGCGACCAGATCTGCGCCGAGTTCGGCGATGACGGCGGCGGTTCGGGCCGGGTCAAAGCGCCGATCCGTGCCGACGCATTTATGGATGTTGTAGGAGGCAACGCGCAGCAGGCCCGGCTGCGACCGCGGCACGACCACCGGCAAGGGTGCAAGGCGAGAGGATTGCCGCAGCTCCACCAGCAATCCCTGCACGGCCGCGCCGGTCCGGCGCAGCCTTGCAACGACCTTGAGGCGTGAGCGAGCGGACCCGATCTGCGGGCCGTCGGCGTGGTGCGTGTTTGTCATGCGAGGTGCGGGGCCGGATTCCGTGTAGCGGGGCGCTCCGGCGACCCGAAGGGGACAGGACAACCACATGGAAGTGGTGGCTGCGGCTGCGGCTTCCAAGGTGCCATCGGGTGCGGGCGCGTGACCATCCTACGTGATGCTGATGAACGGGGCGTTGCAACTTTCGCGGGACAGCCCCGTTGTGCAGCCGCCTGTCCCTGCCTGCTGGTCCTGTTCGGAGGCTGCCGACGAACGACGCTTCGGCAGCGGGGAATACCGCGGCCCGGGTCCGCTGCACCGGCCGGGAGCCCACGGCTGCGGTCACTGCCGCATCGCGCAAGAGCGGGCGGCCCATTCGCCTGAAGGTGCGCCGCCTTTCGGGCAGAAGTCAGATAAATGTCTGCTGCCATCATGTCATCCGTGAGCGTAATTCTGCCTGGATGCCCCCTGTTTATTCAGAAGCCAAGCGGCTTGCGTCAAGAGCAGGCGAATGCAAGTTATTCTGTATAATTCGGCAAAGGCTCATTTAATTGAACATGTTTTACGAATTTTGGCGTGTTATATTTAAAATGCCCCCTATATGTTGCGTGATCTCCGTCCCAAAAACCAAGGTGGCATGAATGTCAGGTGCCCATTGCGGCCATGTTGACGCCGCACGCCCGCGACCAGCCGAAGCGGCGGTTGCCGTGGTGGTGGTTGGCGCGTCGGTTGGCGGATTGGATGCCTGCATGACCCTGCTGGGCGAATTGCCGGCGCGGACCGGCCTGGCCATGGTGCTGGTCCCGCAGGCCGATCCAACCCTTGTTGGCGAGTTTTCCGCCGCGCTGGCCGGCAAGATTGCCCTGCCGGTGCGGCTGGCGGCGGATGGCGTGGCGGTGCAGTCGAATGCCGTGCTGGTGGTGCCAGGCAACACGACGATGGTGCTGCGGGATGGCCGCCTGTACACCGTGGCGGAGCCGGGCGGGGATGCGCTGGACACGCTGTTGCGAAGCCTGGCGGAGACGGAAGGCGCGCGCGGCATCGCCGTTCTTCTCTCGGCGGAGGTCGCCTGCATCGGCACTGGCCTCGCCGCGCTGCGCCGGCGCGGCGGCTGGGTCGTGGCACAGGTGCCGGATGAGGCGCAGCCGGCAGACCCGGCGGACCGCGCCAGCGCCAGCCGACATGCGGATCAGGTTCTGCCGCTGCCCGCCATGGGGGCCGCGCTGGTGGCCTGGGCGGCGGGGGCCCGGCGCGGCCTGGCCGAAGGGCTGCTCCAGGCCATCCGCCTTCCAGTGGCGGTGCTGGATGCGCGGCGTCGGATCATCGTGGCGAATGCCGGCTTCCGCACGACGCTGGGCATGACGCCACAGCGGCTGGAGGCGGCGCTGCTGGCCGCCCCTCGGCTGGACGCCTTCCTGGCCGCGGAAGCCGGCCAGCCGGGCGAGGCGGAGGACGCGATCCTGGAGGTTCCCCAACCGGAAGGGGAGACACGGCTTCTGCATGTCGCCGCCAGCCGCCTGACACTGGACCCGCCGCGCAGCGTGCTGACGATCGAGGATCTGACGGAGCGTACCCGGCTGGCGGGGCGGCTCGAACTGGCCAAGGCCGTGGCGGAGCGCGCGGATCGCGACAAGTCGCGCTTCCTGGCCGCGGCCAGCCATGATCTGCGGCAGCCGCTGCAAAGCATGAGCATGCTGCACGGCCTGCTGGCGGCCAAGGCCGCGGATCCGACGCTGCTGCGCCTGATCGGCCGGCTGGATGAAACCATCGACGCCATGTCCGGCATCCTGGACGCGCTGCTGGACATCAACCGGATGGAGGTGGGGCTTGTGCATGCGGATATCGCCCCCGTGCCGGTCGGGTCGTTGCTGGCCAGCCTGGACCGGGAATTCGCCGATGTGGCGCGCGCCGGCGGGCTGCGCTGGCGGCTGGTGCCGAGCGATGCGGTGGTGCTGAGCGATGCGCGCCTGCTGCGGCAGATCCTGCGGAACCTGCTGGCCAATGCGCTGAAATACACCCGCCAGGGCCGCATCCTGCTGGGCTGCCGGCGGATCGGCGGGCATCTGCGGATCGAGGTGTGGGACACCGGCATCGGCATTCCCCAGGCGCAGATGCAGGCGGTGTTCGAGGAGTTTCACCAGATCAGCAACACGGCGCGGGCGCGCAGCCAGGGGCTTGGCCTGGGGCTGGCCATCGCCCGCCGCCTGGCCAACCTGCTGCGCCACCCGATCGGTGTCCGGTCGCGGGAGAATGCAGGGTCCTGCTTCCATATCGACCTGCCTTTGGCGCAGGGCGCGGCCCTGCTGGCGCCGGACGCATCGCCGCCACCGCGGGAGGCCTCGCGCATCCTGGTGATCGAGGATGACCGCGCCGTGGCGGATGCGCTGCGCATGTTGTTGCAGGAACAGGGCTACAAGGTGATGGTCGCGTTCGAGGGATCGCGCGCCATCGCGCTTGCGGCCGAACACCCCCCGGCGCTGGTCATCACCGACTACAACCTGCCCGGCAATTTCAACGGCGTGGATCTGACCCTGCAACTGCGCCAGGTGCTGGCCCCGCCACCGGCCGCGATCATCCTGACGGGCGACATTTCCGCCCGCACGCGGCAGGAAATCGGGCTGCTCGATGTGGAACACGCGCCGAAGCCGATCCGGGCCGATGACCTGCTGGCCCGCGTGCGCCGCCTGCTGGCCGCGCGCGCGCCGGAACTGGATGATGAGGAGCCGGAGGCGGCAGCCGACCTTGTGGAGCCGGAGGCGGCAGCCGACCTTGTGGAGCCGGTCGCCTTGGCCGCGTCGACTCCGGCCGCGCCCGCGGCGGCCGCGGCGAAGCCCGATCCGGCCGGCCAGGTCTTCATCGTGGATGACGACGCCACGCTGCGGCGTGACACGGCGGACTGGCTGGCGGCGAACGGCCTCGCGGTGGAAAGCTTCCCGACGGCGGAGGCCTTCCTGCAGGCGGACCATCCAAACCGCCGCGGCTGCGTGCTGGTGGATGCGGTGATGCCGGGGATGGATGGCGTGGCGCTGCTTGCCGCGCTGCGGCCGCACGCCCGGCGGCTGCCGGCCATCATGGTGACCGGCCATGGCGATGTCCGCATGGCGGTGCGCGCCATGACGGCGGGGGCGATGGATTTCATCGAGAAGCCGATCGTCCGATCCGACCTGCTGCGCAGCATCGCCAGCGCCAATGCACGCATTGCCCTTTCCATGGGCGAGGCGGCGGGACGGGCAGAAGTCACGGTGCGGCTGGAGCGGCTGACGCCGCGTCAGCGCCAGATCCTGGACCGCGTCATTGCCGGATCTCCCAGCAAGATCATCGCGGCTGAGTTAAGGCTGAACCAGCGCACGGTGGAAAACCACCGGGCTGCCATCATGGCCAAGATCGGCGCCCGGTCGCTACCGGAGCTGATCCGCAAGGTCGTCTCCGCCGCCGGGCAGGGCTGAGGGATCCTTCGCGCCGCGGACTACTCCCCGGTCGTCACGCCAGGCTGCAGCGGCTGGCCGCGTGCCACGGCGCGGGCGAAGGCCATCAGCGCGCTGCGGCGGCGCGGATCGTTGATGGTGGAAAACACCTGCACCAGCTCAACCAGCTCATCGGTCGCGCCTTCGGTGAAGTCCACAAGCGGTTCCGGACGGGGGGAGGTCGAGCCGACCAGCGCCTCGGGCCGCACGCCGAGTGCCGTGGCGATGCCCAGCAGCCGGCTGGTTGCGATACGCGTCGCGCCGGTTTCGTAGCGATGGAACTGCGCGCCGGTGACGCCGACGATGTCCGCGATGTCCTTCTGTGTCCGCCCGGCTGCGCGCCGCAATTCCTTGATCCGCCCGCCAACGCTGGCATCGGCGGATGTCGGCGAACGGTTGCCGGTCGTGGCGATGACCACCGGCTCCGCGCCCGCGGCATCGAGGCTCGGCAGACCCTGCGGATGGCTCTCGATGGCGCCGGTCCGCGAAGCCGTGGATTGCGATTTTGCCATGCCGTACATCTTTTCTGGTCCTTCAGCCATGCGGCGGAGCCGCGGGGAGCCATGCGGCGGAGCCGCGGGGAGCCATGCGGCGGAGCCGCGAGGAGCGATGCGGCTGGGCCGCGGGGGCGCAATTCGCAGTGAATCCGCGAGGGGGCGGTTGCCGTCACGTCCCGCCATTCTGGACGAGGCAGCGATCGACCCCGCGCTTGCGCCTGCCTACAGTCATTTGCACCTTCGTGGCAGGACCGGAAAATACTCACGTAAAGAACAGCGGCAGGTGCCATGTGGGGGAAGAATCCACGCGGCACCTGCATGATCTCCGGGCTTGGCAGCAGAGCTACATGAAGACATCTCCCCCCATCGCCACCGGGGTCGTGCTGTGTGGCGGCAAGCCGTTCAAGGACTGGTGATCGAGCCATCGAGCATAGTCAGTGGCGGAACTTTCGCCGTCGACGCTGCGGAGCATGTCGTAGAGCCGAGACTCCGTATCGGCTTGTGTGGACGTCGTGCTGCGCAGGGCGTCGGCATCGCCGGGGAATGGAATGAACTCCGCCTCGTCCTGCCAGGCCTGCTGCGCGATCCGGAGGCGCAGGACTGCGGCGCCCGGATCCAGCAGCGGCGCTGCCGCTTCCGGCGAGGATGTGGTGGCGGACCGGGCGCTGAAGCTGAAGCTTGCGGTTCCGGTCCTCTCCAGCGCGACGTGCTGGCTGAGAACGACGCCGTTGATGGCGATGGACTCGATGTGAAGGTTGCGGTCCGTCGCCGCAGTTCCGCCCCAGGCGTCGTTCAGGAATGTCACGCCAAGCTGGTGCGGACCCTGCGCGAAATCGCCGGTCAGCGTCACCAGCTCCACCTCCCCCGCCGCATGGGCAGCGTTGGCTGTGCGAAGGCTGCCGATCTGTTCCCCATCCAGCGTGATCAGGTACTGCGCATAACCTTCCCAGGCGTCGCCGGAGATGCCGATGGTCAGCACATCCTGCCGCGGCACGGCGATGGGTGGCGGGACCGTTGCGGGCAGGCTGAAGCTGGCTTCCTCATTGATGAGGAAGGGCCGCGCCTGGCCGGTGGCGACACCATCCACCAGGATGGACTGCACATGCAGGTTCCGGTCGGTTGCCGCGTTGCCGCCCCAGGCATCGTTCAGGAAGGCCACGGTGATGAGATGATCCTCGCCGGCGGCGAAGCTGCCCAGCTCGTAGCGCGCACCGCCCTGGCTGAGCGGGGCGGAGATGCTGCCGCGGAAAACCTCCTGCCCATCGACCTGCACGACCGCGATCGGGTCGCCCTGCCAGCTTTCGGCGCCGAGCACGATGGCGAGCGCGACCATCCCGGGCTCCGCCACCGGAGCGTCCGGGACTGGCGGGATCAACACCGGCGGAGTCACGACGGAGGGTAGCTCAGCCGGCGGGGCCACGATCGGCGGCAGGTCGCTGGGGACCTTCCCAGGGGCGGCGATGGCATAGGTGGGGTCGCGGGCGAAATCGGCGGCGGCGGCGAAGGGCGCGTTCTCCGCGATCAGCAACTCATAGGCCCGCTTGGCGGCGGCAGAGCCGGTGATTTCATGGATGCCGGCCAGCGTCGCCAGGGCGAGCTGCGCGTAGTCGCCCTCACTATGGGCCCAGCCCGCATCGCCATTGCTCCAGCCGCGTGCCTCGGTCTGCGCGCCGATCTCGGCCCAGCTCTGGTAGGCCTGGCCGTTTCGCGGGTCGCTGATCGCGATCAGGTAGGCCGCACCGTCGCGGGCTTCGAAGCCCTGATCCTCCGCCATGAAGCGGCCGACCAGGAAGTTTGCCTGCCATTCGAGGAAGGTCCGGGCATCGGCATTGCCATTGCGCGCGGCGGCGATGACGGTGGAGGCGAAGTAGTCCTGCTGCCAGGGCGGCAGCGCGCCGGCGGTGCCGTATTCACCCGGCACCCAGCCATGCGCTTCGCCCTGCTGGGCCGTCCATTCCGGGATCTTGGAGACAAGCCAGGCGTAGTTGGCGGCGGAGGCTTCCTGGAAGAAGGCCTTCTCCGGGCTGCCATCGGGGCTGACACGGGCGGCTTCGTCCACCTGGCGCAGGGACCAGGCGGCGCCGCGCACCTGGTTGCCATTGATGACATTGTCCTGGCCATCGCCGCGCGGATCCGGCCAGAAGGCCAGGATGGTCCAGACGCCCTGGGCCTGCAGATTGTCCAGCATCCAGCGTTCGCCGGTCATCAGATAGGGCACGTAGGACAGGTCGGGCTGGTGCGAGGTATCGGTGTGCCAGCCGGTCTGGCCATCCACCTGCTGCGTCAGGCCCTTGGCATTGGCCTGGCCCGGCTGGCCGGTGCCGCCGCGCCCATCGAGCCACAGCTTCGGATAGGCATCGGTGTTCAGCCAGGTGTCGTTGGCCGCGTCCCAGAAGTGCCATGGCACGGCGCTGGCTGCTTCTGCCTGCCCCATGGCATAGGCCGCGGCGCGCGCATCCTGCGTCATCAGCCAGACGGTGTTGGCCTGGGTGGTGAAGCCGATATCCGCGCGCCCGCCGGTGCCCGGCATGTAGGTGGCGACGCCATTGGTGGCCAGCGGATCATTCCAGCCCGGCGCCTGGATCGCGGTGCCATAGCTGTCCAGCAGGCTGGCGTTGACCGGCTGGTCCAGGTCGTAGCGGGCGACGGCACCGGTGTCCTGCAGCCGGGCAATGTCGTGCTGGATATTGAGCCAGCCCTGGGCCGGGCTGCCGATGCCCTGGCCACCATCATGCGCGTTGCTGGCGAAGCCCTTGTGCCAGTTCTGGTACTGGCCCTGGTCCAGGGTTTCCTGCGCCATGACCGTGCCATCCATGGTCACGGTGACATCGTAGCGGGCGCGGCCGCCCACGACCTGCATCGCCTCGTCATTGTTGAACTGCGCTTCGACCGCGAAGCCGCCGCCCTGGAAAACGGCGACGTCGAAGACCAGCCGCTGCGATCCGGGCAGGTCGATCGTGACCCGTGCCTCCGTGGTCAGCGCACCCTGCTGCCAGAAGCTGGCGGTGCCCTGCTGCAGTGCGGCGTGCAATTCGGCCAGCACATCCACCCGCAGCGTGGCGCCGTCCTCGATCGCGAGATCCACGGTGAAGCTGTGGCCGGACAGGCCCTGGGCGAGGTCGAGCGACGGGGCGGCGGGTGCTGTGGGGCCGGCGGTCAGCACCAGATCGAGCGAGTCACCGGCGGCCAGTGCCGGGCGCTGCACGGCGAGTACGGCCATCTTCACCGACCCGTCCTCGTAGCGGGTCTTCACATCCATCTGGACGGGCAGGGCCTGGGCGCCGTCCCGCACATGAAGTGTGCCGCCGGCAGGGATCTCACCTGGCTTGAAGACCTGGCCGAAGGTGGCGATTCCGGCGGCCAGAGGGCTGGTGCCGGCATTTTGCAGGACCAAACCGTGGGTTGAATAAGACATACGCAACTCCCTCGGCGTCGAAGAAATCGACGCATCCACCACCGGAAGCTGCATCATTTTCGCGCGAAGTTTGATTACATTTACTACATATTTGGCTATTTTACCGTAAACTTAAGTCAGGCGCAGATACTGACAAGGAACGATGTGTACGAGTAAGTTCCATCCGTATGTATCCAGTACAGTTACAACTTAGATTGGTCACGGTGATGTTGCGTTGAGAAAGCCCTCCGGCCAGGTTTGATGTTTCGATAGTTACAACGACCTGGCCGGCCGCATTTTCGACGTGTTTGTGGCGATGTGATGGCTACACCCCGGTTCCCTGCCATGATCCCGCATCGGATCCGATTGGCCAGGACCGACCCCGGGCGAGAAACGCGCCAGGCCATTCGATGTGGACCAGCACATCGACCGCCGAGGGGGATACGGGGTCTGCGGCCTCGCGGTGCCGCGCCGCCCCGCGGGGCATGCAATCCGCGCCCTGCCCGAACGGCAGCCTGCTGGCGCTCCGCCCCCATGGCGTCGCGCACTGCGAGATCCATGTCGCGCAGCAGCTGATGGCGCGGCCGGCCTGAAGGGTGTGCCTCAGCCCTCGATCAGGCCGGCATAGGTCTGGAACATCGACTCCTCGCTGAAATCCAGCACGGCGCGGGATCGGTTGGCGGCGCCGATGCAGCGGCGGCGCGCCGGTTCCTCCAGCAGCGTCGCCAGCGCGATGGCGAAATCCGCATCGTCGCGCGGCGTCACGAAGGGGCGGTTCGGCGCCGCCAGCATCTCCGCCACATCGCCAACATCGGTGGCCGCCACGGCGAGGCCCGTGCCCATCGCCTCCAGCACCGAGAAGGGCATCTGCTCGGTGTCGGAGGTCAGGGCGAAGACGTCGAAGGACCGGTAGGCGGCGGCCGGGTCCGGCACATGGCCGGCGAAGGTGACGTGCGAATCAAGCGCCAGCTCGGCCACCAGCGCCTGCAACCGGGCACGGTCCGGACCATCGCCGAGGATCACCAGATGGAAGGCGGTGCGGCGCCGGGCCAGCAGGGCACAGGCGCGCAGCAGCCGGTCCAGCGCCTTTTCCGGGCGCAGTGCCGCCACGGTGCCGATCAGCGGCACGGCCTGCGGGCCCGTGCCGCGCCCGTGCACCGGGCAGGCCACCGGCCCATCCGGGCGGAAGCGGTTCAGGTCCAGCCCGTTCGGGATGTAGCGCAGGCTCGCCTCCGGCAGGCGCCATTCCTGCTGCGCCAGGCGCAGCAGGGTCAGCGAAGGCAGCACCACGGTGCTGCCGCGCAGCGCCCAGCGGCGGGCCAGGACGCGGCGGCGGAACTGGCGCTCCGCCTCCTCCGGTCCGAAGCCGTCCTCGATGTGGATGTGGCGCAGGCCGGGCACGGCGTGGCGGGCGATGGCCCAATCCATGCTGCCCCAATTGCCGGTCACCAGCACATCCGGCCGCAGCCGGTGCAGCAGCGCCTGGATATCCCACAGCCTGCCCGGCAGCCCGGCCGCGCCATGGCCACGGCTGGCCGGTGGGTCGAGCAGGGTGAACGGCACTTGCGGGCCGATCCGCGCCGCGCAGGCACCATTGCCGTCCAGCGCCACCACAACGTGCCGCCAGCGGGCGCGGAAGCGGTTCGCCAGCGCGGCGCAGCGCACCTGCGCGCCGCCCACGGCGAAGCTCGGGAAGACATGCATCACCAGCTTCGTGCGCGGGCTGGCGGCCTGCCCGGCCTGGCGCGCCCCGGTGTCCGATGCGGCCTGCGCTAAGGGGTTGGCCAGGCGAGCCTGGGCGAAGGTGGGCAGCTTCATGCCAGCGAATCCCGGGCGATATCGCGCGCGGCGCCGCGTGGCCGCAGCGCCGCGCATTCCGCCTCCGCAATCGCCACCACGCGGCGGGCATTGCCGGCCCAGGTCAGGTCCCGTGCCAGGATCTGCGCGCGGGCCGCATCCCCCAATTGCCGGCGCAGCGGCGCATCCTGTGCCAGCCGGGCCACGGCGCCCCAGAAGCCGGCGGGATCGGCCGGGTCGAACAGCAGCGCCGTTTCCCCGTCGCGCAGCACCTCCCGCAGATTGGGCTGGTCGGGGGCGATGATGGCGCGGGCAGCGGCCATGTATTCGAACACCTTGAGGGGAGAGGCGTAGGGCACCGCGGCGGGTTGCAGGGCGATGTCGAAGCCGGCGACCAGCGCCGGCACCGCATGCCGCGCGGCGAGGCCCGTGAAGCGCACGCGGTCCGCGATGCCGAGTTCCGCGGCCAGGCGTTCCAGCCCCGGCCGGGCCGGGCCGTCGCCCACCACCACCAGCGACAGCGGCCGGCTACCGCGCCAGGCGGCGATGCCGTGCAGTGCCTTGTCCAGCCCGTGCCAATCCCGCACGAAGCCGACGAAGCCGAGCACCACCGCATCCCCCGGGGGCGTTGGGGCGGGGTCCGGGAAGTCCGCCAGGTCGATGCCGTTGGGCACCACGGTGATGCGGCCTTGCGGCACCCCGGCCGCCGCGATGCGCCTGGCCAGCACCTCCGTCACCGGCAGCACGCGTTGCGCGCCATGCCAGGCGAAGCGTTCGATCCAGGCGGAGAGCCGCGGCAGGCCGAGGCCGCCGAAGCGGGCGCGTTCCTCCGCAAGCGGGGCATTCACCTCCAGCAGCAGCGGCACGCCGCGGGCGCGCGCCACGATGCGGCCGGCCACATGGTACAGGTTGGCGCGTTCATAGATGATATCCGGCCTGAAATCCGCCGCGGCGCGATGCAGCCGCCAGGTGGCGGGCACCGCATAGGCGATTTCCGCCAGCGCCTGCGCCCAGGCCGGCAGCAGGCGGCGCAGCCTTGCCAGGCCGGCGCTTTCGCCGCCCAGCTCGGCCGTGTCGTAGCCGGCGGGGCCGCAGAGCTGCACGCTGTGCCCGGCGGCGCGCAAGGCGGCGACCATGGCGTCCAGATGCACGCCCTGCCCGTCCCGCGACCGGATGCGGTGGCTGTAGAGAATCCTCATCGGCCGAACCAGCCGGCGACCTGCCGGCGCGCCAGGGCCAGCAGGCCCAGCGGATGCCCCGGATGCGCCAGCACCACGCCGATGCGCTGCCGCCGCGCCGCCACCCACAGGCTTTTATACGCGTCGTCGCCGCGCCCGAAATCCAGATGCTGCACGGCTTCCTCCTCGATCAGGTGGCGGATCATCAGGGCGGTCAGGGCGGTGCCGGGGGATGCGGCGCGGTGGGCCTCGACATGGGCCAGCTTGAGCAGCCAGGCGCGGCCGCCGGAGACCAGCCAGTACTGCGCCGCCACCGCCTGCCCGGCGGCATCCCGCAGCAGCGCCAGGCGCAGCACGCCCAGCGCGGCGGCGCCCCGCATCAGCGCCGGGTCGAAGCCCGGGAAGGGCTCCGCCGGCTTCCAGCTTCCGGCATGCACCGCGAGGTAGCCGGCGATGCCGGACTCCAGCGCCGGGCCGGGGTCGCGCAGCATCTCGAAGCGGAATGCGCGATGGGCGCGGTCCAGCTTGCGGCGGATGGTGGTGCGCAGCGCCGGCGGGCGGGCGGCTAGGTAGCCGGCCCAGCCGCCATTGAGGCAGCCGGGATCGGGGGCAAGCGCCTCATGCCAATTGCCGAAATGGCGGTAGCGCTGCACGGCAAGCCCCGCGGATTGCAGCCCGGCCAGCCAATCCTCCAGCCCGGGCGCATCCTCGGCCAGGGCTTCCATCCGGGCCGGGGCGCGGAAGCGCAGCGCGGCGCCGAGGCTGGCGCCTGATCGCGCCAGCGCAGCCGGGCCGGCCAGCCGTGCCGGCAGCGGACGCCAGGCGAGGGAATAGGGCGTGGTCAGGCTGCGCAACCCGCCGCCGGCGCCACGCAGCAGCGGCAGCAGCGCCGCCTCCTCCGCGCAGAGGCCGAGCAGCGGCGTGGCGCCGGGCGGCAGGGCGTGGGCCAGCGTCGTGTCGTACCAGAGGCGGCTGGCGAAGATATCCCCGGCGCCAACCGGCGGCAGGAAGCGGTCGCACCAGGCCGGCAGGCGCCCGGTCGCCACGGGCAGCAGCCGCAGCGCGGTGCCGGTCGGCGGGGCGAACAGGGTCAAGGCCTGGCCAGGGCTGTGCGCGTCCTTGGTGGGCGGCGCGTCAAATCGCGGGGTCATGCCCGGCTGTTGCAATCCGCCTGCCAAAGAAAATGCCGTTTCTGAACAAGGGGATGGGGAAGGATGGCCGGGCTTCGGCGGGGCGCTGTAAGGCGGTTCGACAGGATGGGTCATGCCGCGGGCAGGGTGCCGCGCACCTCCTGCCAGCTGCCGAAGCGGCCGCCGGCTTCGTCCCGGAAGAAGCCGTAGAATTCATCCAGCCAGCCCAGGAAGCGGCCGAGCTGCGCGGCGTTCCGCACATAGGGCGTATTGCCGGGGGCGAGCGACGGGGAATGGTAGGTCAGCACGAAGACGCGGTGGCCCTGCGCCAGCATGTGCCGGGTCAGCCGCTTGGCTTCCTCCAGCGTCATGCCTTCGGGGCTGAGGCGAATACGCTCCAGCAGCCCCAGCCGGGCCAGCGCACCGCCCAGATGCAGGCGCTGCCCGGCGGGGCCGAACAGCAGCGGCGCCAGCCGTTCCGCCCTTGTGCCGGCCAGCCGCCCGACCAGCGCGGCGGAGACCGGGATCTCGACCAGCCTGCGGTCGCGATCCGCCCAATAGGGTCGCGCGGAGAAGGCCCAGTTGCGGGATGGCCCGCCGGCCACGCCGCCGGGCGGCCAATGCGGCGTGACGCTGCTATCGGCCAGGTAGCCCAGCGCCTTCAGGATATCCGCCGTGCGCGGCCCGGCGCCGAAGCGCCCGGTGCGGAAGATGCGCGGCGCCGTGCCGAAGGCCTCCGCCAGCGTATCCGTCAGGCAGCGCGCCTTGGCGAGTTCCAGATCCACCGGCAGGTTGCCGGCATAGCTGTTGCGCTCATTCAGCGCCTCCTCGAAGGGCGGCGTCACCCAGGGGTGCATCTGCGCGCCGATCTCGCAGGCGCCGGAGGCGAGCAGTTCGCGCAGCGGCGCGCGCCCGGCATCCTGTGTCGCCACCGGATGGTCCACCAAGTACAGCGGCACCACGCCATGGCGTTCGAACACCCGATGCGCCAGCGCTTGCGAACCCATGGAGGTGACATCGGGCGCATCGCGGCGGAACGGGCCGGACCAGTCGAAGGCTTCCTCCGCATCCACCGTGGTGATCAGCAGCGGCTGGGCCGCCGCCGGGATCTCCACAGGCCGGTGGAAGCGGCGGTCGAGCACGGAGGCGGTGGCGCCGAGGCGGGTTTCCTCCGGCGGCAGCGGCGGTGTCTGGAAGCCGTAGACGGCCAGGTAGCGTTGCGCCACGCCGCGCATGCCGAAGCGCGTGCGGGCCAGCTTGCGGCCTTCGGCGCCGATCCGCGCGCGCAGCGTGGCATCGCCGGCCAGGCGCGTGACGGCGGCGACATAGCCATTCTCATCCGTGAACAGGTGGCCGGTCTCATCTTCCAGCACGAAGCTGTCATTCACACCGGGCAGGTGGCGCACCACCACGGGCAGGCCATGGGCCATCGCCTCCGGCACCACCGTGCCGAAGCCTTCGAGGTGGGAGCCGAAGACCAGCACATCCGATGCCGCGAAATACGGGTGCGGGTCGCGTTGCTCGCCGGCCAGGATGACGCGGCCTTGCAGCCCGAAGCGCGCCACCTCATCCTCGATCGCCCAGAGATGCGCATCCTCCAGCACCGGGCCGACCAGCAGCAGCCGCGTATCCGGCCGCACCGCCAGGATGCGCGGCAGGGCGCGCACCAGGAACAGCGGGTCCTTGCGCGCACCGAGGCCGCCGACGAACAGCAGCACCAGCTCCTCCGCCCCGATGCCGAGTTCGCTGCGCAGCCGGGCGCGGCCATCGGGCGGCACCAGGGGGATGCTGACGCCACAGGGGATCAGGTGGCAGCGCGTGGGGTCGGCGATGCTGCGGGTTTCTTCATCCAGCTTCGGGCTGATGCTGATGAAGCCCTCGAACAGCCGGAAGCCGCGCGCGGCCAGGCTTCGCAGGCTGGGGCGATACTGGCCGATCAGCACCGGCACGCTGTCATCCAGCGTGGCGGAGATCACCAGGCGGCGCCGCGCCAGCCGCGTCAGCAGATAGGTCAGGAAGTACCAATCGGCATGGGTGCGGATATGCACCGTGTCGTAGCGATGCAGATGGGCGAGGAACCACGCCGCCAGCCGCATCTCCCGCCCCAGCGTGCCGAGCCGGCGGTCCGCCAGGTAGATGACGCGGCCGATCGTGGAACAGGCCGCCGCATCCTCCGCCGGGCGCGGCGTATGCGTCACCAGCAGGTCGTGCCCGATCTCCGGCGCGATCTCCTGCATCACGGCGCTGGAGCGTTCCAGGAACACGCCTTCGCCGGTGAAGGCGGGGCGGTAGTATTTCAGCACATGCAGCACGCGGTGTGGGCGGCGGGGCGCGGCCTGCGGCGTTCCGGTCACGGTCATGTGCCGGCCCCTTGCGGAGCGGGCGCGCAGCGCGCTGCATGGCGGCGATGAAGATCGAGCTGATCCCGCGCCCCAACCTGGACGACCTCGGCGTGGCATGGCGTGCGCTGGAGGCGCGCGTGCCGGATCTGTCCTTCTTCCGCAGCTGGAGCTGGGTGGGATGCCTGGCGGAGGCGCGCTTCGACGATGCGCTGCTGCTGCGCGCGGAGCGCCAGGGGCAGGTGGTGGCGCTGGCGCTGTGCAACCGGCGCGGCGGGCGGCTGTGCCTCGGCGAAAGCGGCGATGCGGCGCGGGATGCGCCCTTCGTCGAGTATAACGGCCCCCTGATGCTGGATGAGCCGGGGCTGCTTGCCGCGCTGCTGCGGCAGGGCGCCGCGGCGCGCGGCGTGCGCCGGCTGGTGCTGGGCGGCGTGACGCCCGATGTGCTGGCCGCCGCGCCGGGCGTGGTGCTGCGCTGCCAGGAACGACAGGCCCCCTTCGTGGATCTGGCGGAACTGCGCGCCACAGGCGGCGACCACCTGGCGACGCTGAGCGCGAATGCACGCCAGCAGATCCGCCGTTCGCTGCGCCACTACGGCACGGTGCAACTGCATCGCGCCGAGACGCTGGCGGAGGCACAGGCGATGCTGGCGCGGATGATCGCGCTGCATGAGGCCACCTGGCAGGCGCGCGGCAAGCCCGGCGCCTTCGCCACCCCCTATCTGCGCCGCTTCCACGCCGAATTGCTGGCGCGCGCCCTGCCGCGCGGAGAGGTGGCGCTGCTGGAACTCCGCAGCGCGGCCGGGCCTGTCGGCATCCTGTACAATTTCCGCCTGCGCGGACGCGTCTCGGCCTATCAGAGCGGCTTCGCCCCGGCCGAGGGCAGCCACGCCAAGCCGGGCCTGACCTGCCATGCGCTGGCCATCGCGGACAGCCTGGCGCGTGGCGATGCGGTGTATGATTTCCTCGGCGGGGCCGATCGCTACAAGCGCAGCCTGGCGAAGCAGGCGGCGACGCTGGCCTGGGCGGAGCTGGTGCCGCGCTGGTCGCCGGCCGGCATGGCGCTGCGGGCCTGGCAGGGGCTGCGCGGTCATGCCGCTGCGGTCCGCAGCAGCAAAGCGGGCCGCAGTGATTCGGGGGATGGCGAGGCGGCCTGACGCAGCCGGCGATAGGCCAGCCAGGCAAACGGGTCGCGCCAGGGGCGCGGCCGGCGTGCGGCGGGGTCGGCGGCCACCCAGTCCCGCACCAGCGCGTCGGCTTCCGCCGGCAAGGCCGCGAAGCCGCCACCCTGGTAGATCGCGTGGCGCAGTGCCGCGCTTTCCAGGCGGCCCCGGCCCTGCCGCAGCATGCGGTGCAGGTGCCGGCGCAGATCCCGCAATCGCCAGGGCTGGCCTGGCGGCGTGGTCCAGCTTGCCGCCGGCGCCACGGCGATGCGCCCGGGGTTCCATTCATGCCGGGCGGCGTCCAGGTCGTGCATCAGCATGGCGCCGAGCAATCCATCGCCGCGATACAGCCCGACGGGAAGCCGCAGCCCGGCCGCCGCCAGCCGTTCCACCACGCTGCCGCGCAGCGCGAAGAGCGAGCCATGCAGGCCGGGATAGCGCAGCATGCCCTGCCGCAGCGCCGCGGCGCTGCGGCCGCAGCTAGGCACGGCGGCGGCCGCCAGGGCCTGCGGTGCCGCATCCAGCTGTGCCGCCAGATGCCGCAGCGCATCCGGCAGGATCTCCGCATAGGCATCGATGCAGACATGCAGCGCCGCCGGTTGGCGCAGCTCATGCAGGAACAGGTTCAGCGCATGCGACTTGCAGCCATGCGGCACCTGGTAGACCGCGCCATCCAGCCCGTGCCGCCGCAGCGCCGCCGCGGCCAGGGCGGGCGAGTCATCCGTGGTGCCATTCAGCAGCACCGTGACATGCAAACGGGCGCCCGCCTGTCTCCCCGCTTCCGTAATGGCGTGAAGGCAGGCGCCGATGCGCGATGCCTCGTTGCGACCGAAGACGCCCACCGACCACAGCGCCGTCATGCGCGGCCCCGCTGCGGCAGCCGCAGCATGGTCAGGCGGCTGAGCAGGCGGTGCAGCAGCCCGGCGAGATCCGTCTCCGCACCCTGGGGGCGGCCGGACAGCGCCCACAGGCCGAACAGCGCCGCCGCATAGGCCACCGCGCCCAGGGCCGCACCCTGCACCAGCCCCAGCACCGCACGTCCCGCATCGCCCGGCGGCGGCGCCCAGCCCAGCGCCATGGCCCAGAGCAGCGCCGCCATCAGCCCGGCCGCCAGCGTCGGACGCCACAGCCGCGCCAGCAGCGCCGCGATCGGAAGCCGCAGCAGCATCAGCGCGCGCTGTACCAGCACCACATGTTCGGCCAGGACGGAGGCGCCGACCGCCAGCGTCGCCCCGACCAGGCCGAGCGGCGGCGTCAACAGCAGCAGCAGCCCGATCCGCAGGGCGCCCGCGAGGATGGTGATGCCCATCAGCAGCTTCAGCCGCGCATGCGCCAGCAACAGCGCGGTGCTGACATTGCCGAACAGCGTCAGGATGCTGGCGACGCCGAGGATGGCCACGACCGGCACCGCCGCCAGCCATTGCTGCCCGAAGCCCAGCGCCACCACCGGCCCGGCCACGGCGGAAATGCCGATGCCGGCCGGCAGCGTCAGCAGCGCCACCAGGGCGGAGATGCGCAGGAAATTCTCCCGCCCCGAATCGGCCTCCGCACGATGGCTGGCGGCGAAGCCCGGCATGCAGGCGCGGCAGATCGGCTCCACCACCTCGGTCGCCGGCAGCGTCGCGATCTCCACCCCCACGGCGTAATGGCCGACGGCGGTGGTGCCGAGCATCCGGCCGATCACCAGGCTCTCGGAACGGTCCTTCACCATGGTCGCCATGCTGAGCGCCCAGGTCCAGGCGGAAATGCCGGCGAGGCTGCGCCAGGCCACGAGTGTCAGCCGCGGGCGGTAGGCGTGCATGGTGTAGCTCATCACCACCAGGCCGAAGCGGTTGACGAAGATGCCGGCGACCAGCGCCCAATGGCTGCGGATCAGGAAGGCGAGGCTGATGGTGACCAGGATGCCGGCCACGCGCGGGTAGAGGTTCAGCGTGAATTCGCGGTCGAAGCGCAGGTCGCGGCGGAAATCCACCACGCCGATATTGGCCAGCCCGCTGAGCGCGGCGGATAGCGCCAGCGCCAGCAGCACCGGCTCCAGCCGCGCATCGCTGAAGAAGGCGGCGGCCGGGCCGGCGGCGATCCAGACCAGCGCGCCCACCACAACGCCGCGCAGCAGGTTCAGCGTGAAGCCGGTGTCATACATCGCGCGGTCCGGTGCGCGGGCGCGGATGATCTGTTCCTCCACCCCCAGCGTCAGCGCGACATTCAGCGCGGCGGCGAAGGAGGCGGCGAGGGCGATCAGGCCGAAATCCTCCGGCAGCAGCAGCCGTACCAGGATCAGCGTGCTGGCCAGGCCGAGCAGCCGCGTCGCCATGCGCCAGCCCACCATCCAGACCGCGCCAAGCGCGGTGCGCGCCAGGATGCTGCCCGGCCGTGCGCCCGCTTCGTGGTCATCCGGCATGCGCGAACTCGGTCTCCGCCGGCTGCGTGGCGCCGCGCAGGAAGCCCTCCATCACCAGCATCTGCCAGATCGGCTGCGCATGGTCGGCGCGGCCGGTGGCATGGTCATCCACCAGGCGTTGCAGCGCCGCGGCATCGAACAGGCCGCTATCCAGCATGGCCTCGCTGCCCAGCCGGGCGCGGACCATCTCCGCCTTCTCGCGGAACTGGCCGGCGATGCCCTGGGCGAAGCCGCGCTTGGCACCGTGCAGGACGGAATCGGGCAGCAGCGGCGCCATGGCCTGGCGCAGCACATGCTTGCCGCGGCCGCCTTGCAGCTTGAGATGCGCGGGCAGCGCCATGCCCCATTCGACCAGCCCATGCGCCAGCAGCGGCGGCCGCACTTCCAGCGACACGGCCATGCTGGTGCGATCCAGCTTGGTCAGGATATCGCCGGGCAGATAGGTGTGCAGGTCCGCATATTGCGCCTGCAGCAGCGCATCATCCGGATCGCATTGTGCCATCAGCGCGGGGAAGCGCGCGGCAGGGTCGTGGCCATCCAGCTGCGCGCGCATGGCGGGCGAGAACAGCGCGCGGCGCCGCGCATCATGCAGCTTGCAGACGGTGCGGTAATAGCCCAGCGCGCTGTCCAGGCTCAGCTCCGTCAGCGTGTTGCGTGCGCGCAGCCAGCGCGGTGCGCCGGCCAGCACCGGATAGGCGGCGGCCAGGCGGCCGATCACCTGGCGGCGCAGGCCGGCCGGCAGCAGGCGGCGTACGGCTTCGGACAGTTTGTGGAAGCGGTAGCGGCGATAGCCGGCGAAGACCTCGTCGCCGCCATCGCCGGACAGCGCGACGGTCACATGCCGCCGCGCCAGGGTGCAGACGGCCAGCGTGGGCACGGCGGAATGATCGCCGAAGGGCTCTCCGAACAGCGCGGCCTGGCCGCGCGCCGCGGCCAGATAATCCGTCTCCGCCGCCTGGGTGTGGTGGCGCGTGCCGGTGCGGGCGGCGACCTCGGCCGCGATGGTGCTTTCATCCTCCGGCCCCGGGAAGGCGATGGTGAAGCTGTCGATGCCCGCATGGGCGCGCGCGGCCAGCGCGGTGACGGCGCCGGAATCCAGCCCGCCCGAGAGGAAGGCGCCAAGCGGCACATCGGCCATCAGCCGCGCCCGCACCGCGGCATCCAGCCGCCCGGCCAGTTCCGCCGGCGCATCCGCCGGTGCCGAGGCGGCGCGCGTCGGCGGTTGCCAGTAGCGATACAGCGCTGCCGGCTCCGGCCGCCCGCGTTGCAGCAGCAGGGCATGCGCCGGCGGCAGGCGCTGGATGCCGGCATGGATGCTGTGCGGATCGGGCACATAGCCAAGCGCCATGAAATCCTCGACCGCTGCCGCATTGATCCCACGCGAAACGCCAGGCAGCGACAGCAGCGGCTGCAATTCGGAGGCGAAGGCCCAGCCGCCGCCGGGGATACGCGCGTAATGCAGCGGCTTCTCCCCCAGCCGATCGCGCGCCAGCAGCAATTCGCCGCGGTCGCGGTCCCACAGCGCAAAGGCGAACATGCCATCCAGCCGGTCCAGCACCGCCAGGCCCCAGGCCTTCCAGCCGAGCAGGATCGCCTCCGTATCCGATCGCGTCTGGAAGACATGGCCGAGGGCCCGGAGCGCGTCGCGCAAGGCGGCGTGGTTGTAGATCTCGCCGTTGAAGGAGATCACGACCCGGCCATCTTCCGTCGCCATCGGCTGAGCCCCACCGGCCAGGTCCACGATGGCGAGGCGGCGGTGGCCGAGGCCGAGATGCGCTTCCGCATGCACGCCTTCGCCATCCGGGCCGCGGTGGCGCAGCAGCTCCGCCATGCCGTGCAGGCGGCGCCGATCCGGGGTTGCCGGATCAAGCGGGTGGAACAGGCCGACGATGCCACACATGCACGGTGTCTCCTCGGCGCCCGGGGAAAGGCGCGTGCGGCCTGGTGGGGCCGCGTTCATCCGGGAAGGGTTGGAAAGGCGGAGGTCCGCGGCGTGGCGGCTCGACCGGCCGGGTGTGCCCTAGCTGCGCGGCCGCTGGTCCTGGTGCCGCTCCAGCCCGGTGATCCTGTGCGTTTCGGTGGTCTCCTGGATTCTGGTGCTGGGCTTTCTGCGCGGGGTGTTCGGCTGAACCGCGCGGGGCGGCCGCGATGTGGCGGCGCGCGCCTCGGTCAGTGCCGGGCTGCCAGCCCGCAGCCAGCCGATCACGGCGGACAGGCCTTCCCGCAAGGCGATGGGCGGGCGTAACCGAAGCGCCTGGCGGGCCCGCAGCATGGAGCCTACGGAATGGCGGATATCCCCCGCGCGGGGTGCCGCATGTTCGGCCCGCGGCGCCGTGCCGCAGACCTGGCCGATGGTGTCCACCAATTCGAGCAGGGAGGTGGGCTGCCCGGTGCAGACATTGAACACCGGCGCGGCAATGGACGCGGCCGGCATCGCCGCGAGCAGCGCGGCGACCACATCGGCGACGAAGACGAAATCCCGTGTCTGCCGGCCATCGCCATGCAGCAGCACCGGCAGGTCGCGCGCCAGGCGTTCACAGAAAATGGAGATGACGCCGGAATAGGGCGAGCGCGGATCCTGCCGCGGGCCGTAGACGTTGAAGAAGCGCAGCCCGATGTTGGGCACGCCATGCACCACGCCGGCGACGCGGGCATGCAGCTCGCACCCCAGCTTGTCGGCGCCATAGGCCGAAAGCGGCCGGGCCGGCGCATCCTCATCCAGCGGGCAGATATCCGGCACGCCATAGATGGCGGCGGAGGACGCATAGGCCACCGGCACCGCCACGCCACGGCCCACATCCCGCGCCGCATCCAGCACGGCGATGGTGGCGGACAGGTTGATGCGGTGCGTCTCCTGCCACGCTTCCGTGCAGCGTGCGACGGAGGCGATGGCAGCCAGGTGGTACACCCCGTCCACCTCCTGCATCGCCGCCTGCACCGTGGCCGGGTCTTCCACCTTTCCGACGATCAGCGTGGCGCCGCGCGCCAGATTGGCGCGGAGGCCGGTGGAGAGGTCATCGAGCACCCGCACCTGATCGCCACGCGCCACCAGGGCGGCGCAGAGATGCGATCCGATGAAGCCGCAGCCGCCTGTCACCAGAAGTAATGCCACCGGACTACCATGCTGTTTCCATGGCTACATGCTTACTATAATCCCACAGAAAATAGACTGTTCGAATTATTGGTTCGCATCTTCTTGATAAAATACGCTGAAATAACTGATTTTGCATTTCTGTTGATTGAAGCGTGAAATTTTATCATGAGATAAATTTGATCATTTTCATGATGCCGTATGCAGGAATTTGGAGGATGTTCCGCGCCACATCCTCCGTGCGAAGGACCTCCTGGTTGCGGATCAGCCTCATCTGCCCGGTTTTCGACACGCCGCCCGGCCTGCTGCGTGCCGCCGCGCATTCCGTGCTGGGCGCGACGCGGCCGGCGCCGGGCCGGCAGGACGGAATCGTGCAACTCATCCTGGTCGATGACGCATCCCGCGCTGCGGAAACCCGTGCGGCCCTGGCGGCCCTGGCCGGTGCGGATAGCCGCGTGCTGGTGCTGCGCAACCCGCGCAACATCGGCCCGGCCAGCGCGCGCAACCTCGGCCTCAGCGTGGCGGTCGGTGACTGGATCGGCTTCCTGGATGCCGATGATTTGTGGTTGCCCGGTCATCTTGAACGCCTGCTGGCCATGGCGGCGCAGTGGCCGGAGGCGCGGTGGATCGGCGCGCGGCACCGCCTGCTCAACCCGGATGGCGGCACGGAGCCGGCCATGCGCCTGCCGGCCGAGGCGGGGCTGCCGTTGGCGCCGGGCCTCACCCGCTATGAAGGCGCTGCGCTGACCACGCTGATGCTCGGCAATTTCTGGATGCATCTGGGCGCCATGCTGGTGCGACGCGATGTGCTGCGTCGCGCCGGTGGCTTCGCGGAGGGCGTGACCTTCGGCGAGGATATCCATCTGATGGCGCGGCTGTCCGTGCTGGCACCGCTGCACTACCTGGATGCGGAAACCTATGCCTGGCGCCGCGGCCGCCCCAGCCTGACCTCCAGCGCGGCGCGGCTGCGTTTCTCGGCGTTGAAGGTGCATGCGGTGGCCGCGCGCGATCCCTTGCTGCGCGGCTTCGCGCGGGAAGCACGCTGGGCGCGCTACAAGGCCACCAAGGGTCTGGCGTTGAACAACCTGCTGGCCGGCAACCGGACCGTGGCCCTGCACGCCGCGCTGCGGGCCTGGCTGATCGACCCGCGGGAGGTTGGCGACCTGGGACGCTTCCTGCGCCTGTGGCTGGGCGGAACGGCGGGCCGCGATCTGCGGCACTACAGCCAGGCGGAACAATTCAGCGTGCGGAGGCCAACTTGAACGCAACCGACCTTACCGTGCCGCATCAGGCCGGCGCGCCCCGCCGCCCTCTCCCAGCCGGCGAACGCCTGAAGACCGCGATGCTGCGCGCCACCTGCGCGGCGCTGCGGCAGTATTTCCAGCGCATGCCGGGCCATTTCGGCAAGGCCTGGCTGTGGCGCCACGTGGTGGAGCGCCGCATCCTGTGGCGACGGCTGGAGATTGAGGCCCGCGCCCGGTTCGGCGCGCGGTTCGCGGGGGCGCTGCCGGATTCCGTGCATGGCTACATGTACTTCTTCGGCGTCTGGGAACCGGCGATCACGGCCATCTACCGCGCCGCGCTGAAGCCGGGCGATGTGGTGGTGGATATCGGCGCCAATGTGGGCACGCATGCGCTGCTCGCGGCGCATCTGGTGGGCCCCACCGGCCGTGTGCATGCGGTGGAGGCCTCACCCTGGATTCATGCCCGGCTGCGCCAGAACCTGGCGACCAATGGCGTGACCAATGTGCAGACCTACAATCTGGCGGCCACGGATGTGCCCGGCACCGTCAGCGTCTATCTGCATGACGAACGCAACCTTGGCGGCACCACCATCGTCGCGACGGAAGCCGAGCGCCTGGGCGCGGCGCAGGAGGCGGTGGTGGAAGGCCGCCCCCTGGGGCAGATCGTGCAGCCGGAGGAATTGCGCGTCGCGCGCCTCATCAAGATGGATGTGGAAGGCGCCGAATGGCTGGTGGTGCAGGGCCTGCGCGACGTGCTGCCGCTGCTGCGGCAGGAGTGCGAGATCCTGTGCGAGGTGAATCCGGCGGCTCTGCGCCAGCTTGGCGGATCGCTGGATGCTCTGCTGGCGGTGTTCGCCGGCGCCGGTTTTCAGGCCTTTGAGGTGATGAACCCCTATCGTGCCCAGTTCTACATCGAGACCCCGTCCTTGCAGGTGGTTCCGCTGACCCGGCAGGATTTCGATGTGGCAGATCTGTTGTTTCGCAGGGTGCCGTGAGGCGATCCGTCAGCGTCATCATCCCGACCTTCAACCGCGCGGCGCTGCTGCCCGCGACGCTGGATGCGGTGCTGGCGCAGACCAGCGCGGCGGCGGAGGTGATCGTGGTGGATGATGGCTCCACCGACGCGACACCGGCGGTGCTGGCGCGCTACGGCGCGCGCATCACCGCGCTGCGCATCGCCAATGGCGGCGACCTGGTGGCGCGCAATGCGGGGCTGGCGGCGGCGCGCGGGGATCTGGTGGCCTTCTGCGACAGCGATGACATCTGGCAGCCGGATTTCCTGGCGACGATGCAAAGCCTGTGGAGGCGTGAGCCGGCGCTGCAATCGGCCTTCGCCAATTTCCGTATCCTGCGCGACAGCGTGGTGGCACCGCGCGACAAATTCGCCGAGGCGCCGCCCGGCTACTGGGACGGGATGCGGGAGGTGGCGGCGGATGCGGCGGTGTTCGACCAGCCGATCCTGGACAGGCTGGTACGGTTCCAGCCCTTCTTCCCCTCCTGCCTCGTGGCGCGGCGGGATCTTTTGCAAAGCCTGGGCGGATGGGATGTCAGCCTCGGCCGCGTCGTCAGCGGGGATCTCGGCACTATCCTGCTGCTGGGCGAATACCCGCCCCTCGGCGTGCTGCGCCGGCCGCTGGTGGGCATCCGCAAGCATGGCGCGAATTTCTCCGGCGATGTGCAGAAGATGAACCTGGGCGATGCGCAGGTGCTGGAACAGGTGCTGGCCGCGCGGCCCTCGCTGCGCCCGCTGGCACCGCAGATCACCGCCAGCATCGCGGCCCGCCGCGCCGCGGCGCTGGATACCGCCTTCGCGCGGCGCGACTATGCCGCGGTGCGCGCCATCTTCCGGCTGCTGCCGCCCGCCGGCCGTGGCGGGCTGCGGCGGGTGAAGCATGTGGTGGCGTCGCTGCCGCGGCCGATCGGCACGCTGGCGGGTGCCGCGCTGCTGCGCCTGGGGTCGCTGCGCGGCCGGGTCACGGGATAGCGGCCGCTACCGGCAGCGCGGCATGCTGCCAGGCACGCGTGGCAGGCCACGCGGGACGATGTTGAGCAATGGATCGCGCTGGTAGTCCGCCACGCCGGTGAAGGGTGGCTGCGCGGCCAGCAGCCAGGCATGGGCGGCGTGCGCCGCGCCGGCGCCGGTCACGTCCATCACCTGCGCCAGCGCCTGCAAGGCAAGCTGCGCATAGTCGCCTTCCGTCTTGCTCCAGCCTGTGCCGTTGGACAGTGATTGCGCGCGCGTCGCCGCCCCGATCTGTCGCCAGTCGCGCAGCGGGTTGCTGGCATCGGCATCGGCACGCAGGGCCAACAGATAGGCGGCGCCGTCATGCGGGGTGAATCCCGCCGCACCCATCTGGAAGCGCCCGGCGAGGAAATTCGTCATCCAGCCGAGCACCGCCCGCGCATCCGCATTGCCGCGCCGCGCGGCGGCGGCGGCGGTGGCGGCCAGGTAGTCCTGCTGCCAGGGGGGCAACAGGCCGGGTGTGCCGTATTCGCCCGGCACCCAGCCATGCGCCTCCCCCTGTGCGCGGGTCCAGCGGGGGATCTGCTGGCGCAGCCAGGCCCAGTTCGCGTCCGCAACCTCCGCCAGCCAGGCGGCGTTGGGCTCCTCCGGCGGGCTGGCCCAGGCGGCGTTGTCGAGCTGGCGGAGCGACCAGGCGGCACCGCGCACCTGGTTGCCGCGCACCACATTCACCCCCTCCGCCACGCGCCCCGCCACGCTGGACCGGCCGGCGGTGCCGCGCTGCCGCGGCCACTGGCCAAGCACGCACCAGCAGGCCTGCGCCTGCATCTCGTCCAGGAAGGCGCGGCGGCCGGTCAGCAGCCAGGGCAGCGTCGCCAGATCCGGCTGGTGGGAGGAGGTGACCTGCCAGCCGGTATCCCCGGCGATGGGTTGCGCCAGGCCGCCGGGCGGGGCGCCGCCACGGCCATCGGTCCACAGGCCGGGCCAGCGCCGCGTATCCATCCAGCGCGCTGCGGCACTGTCCCAGAAATGCCAGGGGATGCTGCCGGCGGCTTCCGCCTGGCCGATGGCGAAGGCCGCGGCCCGCGGGTCCCCGGTCTGCAACCACACCGCCTGCGGCAGCGTCATCGGCCCGATATCGGCGCGCCCGCCGGTGCGCCCCATCTGCTGCGTGACATGGCGCGGGCCCAGCGCCTGCTGCCAGGCGGCTTCCTGCACCCGGGCGCCCATCCCGGCCAGGATCGGCGCGGCAACGCCGGTGGAGAGGTCGTAGCGCGGCGCAGCGCCGGCCTCGGCCAGGTAGGTGGCATCATGCCGTGGCAGCGGCGGCGGCGGCCCGCTGTGCAGCAGGCGGCCCCAGCCGGTGTAGTGGTGGTGGCGCGCAATCTCCGCCACCAGCGCCTCCCGCCCCCCCAGCAACAGGCGCGCGGTATAGGCCACGGCATCGCCGCCCGGCTGCATGGCGCCATCATTGCGCAGCCACAGCTCGACCGCGATCTCGCCATCCGCCAGCAGCGTCACATCCGCGACGACGCGCAGCGAGGTGACGCGGCCGAGCCGGACGGGCTGCATCAGCCGGGCCTGCACCACCAGCGGCCCGGACTGCCACAGGACATCCGGCGATTGCGGCGCCCGGCGCAGCGCGCCCAGCAGGTCGATGCGCTGGTCATCCAGGTGCAGGATGGCGCTGTGCCGCGCCAGCGCCGCCGTGACATCCAGGCGGGGCGCGGTGGCGGCATCGCTGCGGGACAGGATCACGCCGGCCCGCTGGCCCGGCGCCAGGCCGGGCGCGGCCAGTGAGAGCAGCGCCATGCGGGCGGAGCCATCGGCGTGGCGCACCTTGATATCCGTCTGCAATGGCAGGGCGGTGCCATCGGCCAGCCGCGCCGCCAGCCCGGCGCCCCGTGGTACATCGCCCGGGCGGAACACCTGGCCGAAGGTCGCGATGCGCCCGGAAGGGGCGCCGCGACCCTCCAGCAGCAGGCCCACCACATCCTCGGCCCGCTCCAGGCAGGGCATCGGGATGGTTCGCACCACATCGCCCCGGTTCGCCTCACCCTGGGCGCCAGCCGGGCTGGTGCAGCCGGCCAGTGCGAGGCCGCCGAGCGCGCGCCGGGTCAGCCGCATGCCAGCACCTGGCGGAACACGGCGAGCTGGCCCTGTGTGGTTTCCTCCCATCCGAAGCCTTCCGCATCGGCGCGCGTGGCGGCGCGATCCGGGCGGGCGGACAGCAGGCGGCGCAGGGCGGTGGCGATGGCCTCCGGCGTGGTCTCCTCCATCACCAGCCCGGCGGCCTGGCTGCGCACCGCCTCCCGGCTGCCCCAGGCGGGGCTGGCCACCACGGGGGTGCCGCAGGCCATGGATTCCAGCAGGACATTGGCCCAGCCCTCGCGCGAGGAAGCGAGCACCAGCGCATCCGCCGCGCTGTAGTAGCGCGGCAGTTCCGCATGCGGCCGGGTGCCCAGCAGATGCACCCGATCCGCCACGCCAAGCCGTTCGGCCAATGCCAGCAGCGCGCCGTGTTCCGGCCCATCGCCCAGCACCATCAGCGTATGGCCGGGCAGCAGCGGCAGGGCGCGCAGGATCACATCATGCCCCTTGCGCGGAATCAGATGCCCGACCGAGAGCAGCAGCGGACCGCTGCCAAATCCGATAGCCGCACGGGTTGCCGCGCGGTCCGCGGTGGGGCGGAAGGCATCGAGGTCCACGCCGTTGCGCAGCACCGTCACCTTGCCGGCCGGCGCGCCCAGCGCCACCAGCCCATCCTTCAGCCCGACGCTGACGGCAATCAGCGCTTCCGCGCGCCGGATCGCATGCTGGATCAGCCGGCGCGGCACCGCATGGTCCGGCAGCTGGGAGATATCGGAGCCGCGTGCGGTGATCACCACGGGCAACCCGAATTCGCGCCCGAGCCATACCGCGGCGACGCCATCGGGGTAGACGTAATGGGCATCGATCGCATCGAAGCGATGGCCCTCCGCCAGCAACCGCGCCAGCGCCCGCCGCGCCGCGGCATACAGCGCGGCCGGGCCGGTCAGCATGCCGAGTGCGGGCAGCGCGGCGAAGCGCGGGTGGTGCACCGCCAGCCCGTGCCGATCCTCCTGCGCCGGCACGCCGGCATAGCGGGACCAGCCGCGCAGGCGGGCGCCGGCGAAGCGCGGGGCCTTCAGGGGAAACCACGGCACCGGCGCCAGCACCGTCGCGTGCACCTCACCGCTGCCGACCAGATGGCGCAGGCGGTTTTCCACGAAGACGCCATGATTGGGCTGCGCGGGGTTCGGATACAGCGTGCTGAAGGTCAGCAGCCGCAGGGTGGCGGGCGGGGTGGGGCCTGGCACGCTGCGCTGCGGGCGCGGCATCGCATCGCGCAGCGCGGCGCGGCCTGGCAGCAGGGTCTGGTCCGGCGGCATCACCTTGCGCCTCCTCGCGCATGTCGAAGGGCCACCAGCCCTGGCTTGATGGTGGCGTAGCCCGGGCGGCCCAGACGCAGAGCCAGGCGACGGCCATCAGGGTGAACAGGAAGAACAATCCGTCCATGCGGCGTCTCCTCGGCGGTCATGCGGTGCGCCAGCCGGGCTGTGCGGGGCTGGCGCGCCATCCGGCTTCCGGCACGCTGGCCGTGGCGCGGCGCGCCAGGCTGTAGGCGGCGCCGATCACCACGAGCAGCGTCCACAGGAAGTCCCAGTAGCTGAGGGACAGGAAGGTGCCGCTGACCAGATAAGCCACCAGCGAAACCTGGGACATGCGCCCCAGATCATAGGCCCAGCGCAGATCCGCCCGGCCGCGCGCGATCCGCACCAGGCGCTGCGCATAGATCGCGCCCGCCAGGATCAGCCCGCACCAGATGAAGAAGGTGGGGAAGCCATGCTCGGCCAGCAATTCGAACCAGATGCTGTGCACCGCCCGCGCCGGGCCACCCGGCATCACCGTATCGACCACGGATTGGCTGTAGGGTCCGGCGAAGCCGGTGCCGGTCAGCGGATTGCGCACCGCCAGGTCCCAGGAAATGCCCCACAGCTCCAGCCGCCCCATGGCGGAGCCGTCTTCCTGGTAGCTGCCCAGCGTCTCCATCCGCTGCGTCCATTGCGGCGGCATGAAGGTGATGCCCCCGGCGAGCGCCATGGCGAGCACGGCGGCCGAGACCGCCTTGCTCTGGCTGCGCCACCACAAGGTCAGCGTCACCGCCGCCAGGCCGAGCAGCGCGCCGCGCGAATAGCTGGCGATGGTGGCCAGCAGGGTCAGCGCCATGGCGGCGACCAGGCCGAAGCGGATGACGGCATGGCGCGCCTGGAGGCGCAGGTAGTTCATCAGCGGCAGGGCCACCAGCATGGCCGCGGCCAGGTGGTTGTTGTCCTGGATCATGGTCTGCGGCGGGCCCCAGACGCGGTAGTTGCCGCCGGTCAGCAGCGCGAACAGCCCGCCGCGCACGCCGAAATATCCGATCGAGATCGCCATGATCCAGACCAGCGCATGGATGCGCCATTTGTCGTTCAGCAGCGCCCCGGTCAGCAGCAGGCCGAGCAGCACCTTGCTGACGGCGCTGTACTTCGCCCAGGCCGCATCCGGATCCCCCGCCGCCGTCAGCGTGGTCAGGGTGATGCAGGCCAGGAAGGCCAGCAGCAGCAAGGTGACGGCATTCACCGCCGGCCGCTTCGGTTCCTGCGCCAGGATGCAGCCCAGCACGGTCGCGACGAACACCGCCGCCGCCCAGGGCTGCTCGGCGGCGAAGCCGTAGACCAGCCGGTGCGGATTCATGAAGGAGATCCAGCACCACAGCAGCACGCCGACAAAGGGGCGGAACACCGCAATCGGCAGCAGCCCGATCATCGTCAGCAGGAAGACCGCATCACGCATCGGGCTGCATCAATCCGGCAGGATGGCGCGCAGCCGCTCGGCCGCGTCGCGTTCGGGGAAGCGGGCGTCGGATGCCAGCAGCGGCTCCAGCACCCGGCGCGCACCCGGCGCATCGCCGGCCTGGTGCAGCGCATGGGCCAGGTGGTAGGCGGCGTCCGGTGGCCCGCCGGCGGTGACGGCCTGGCGCAGCAGCGTCACCGCCATCTGCGGTTCTCTGCCGCGTGCCAGGATCCAGCCCAGCGTGTCGGCGATGTTCGCGCTGGGGGCCAGGTAGTAGGCGCGCTCGGCGAAGCCGCGGGCTTCGGCCAGCCTGGCCTCGCCCTGTTCGCCCAGCACCCAGGCCAGGTTGTTCAGCGCCATCGCATCCTCCGGCGTCGCGGTGACCACGCGGCGCAGCCGGGCTTCCGCCTGCGGATAGCGCCCGGCCAGCAGATCGAACTGCGCCAGCGTGCCGAGGGCGGCCGTGTCGTCCGGATGGGCCGCCACCCAGGCCTCCAGCAGCCCCACCGCATCCGCGGCGCGGCCGGCGGCCCGCAGGGCCGCGGCCTGGCGCAGCACCAGCAGCGCGGCGGGCGCACGGGCCTGTGCCGCGGCATAGGCCTCTGCCGCATCCTGGTGCCGCTGCTGGCTCATCAGCAGGTCGCCGGGCAGGGCGCGGGCGCTGGGCGGGGCATCCGCCGCGCGGGCCAGGCGCTCGGCCTCCGCCGCCGCCGCCGCGGCACCGCCGGGGCCATCGCGCAGCACGCCGAGCAGCGCCTGTTGCAGACCGGCATCGGCCGGTGCGTTGCGCAGGCCCTGGCGCAGCAGCGTCTCCGCCCCGCGCTTGTCATCCTGGCGCATCAGCAGCCCGGCGAGGCGGCGGCGGGCGGGGACGGAGGCAGGGTCCTCGGCCAGCGCCTCCCGCGCCGCGGTTTCGGCGGCATCGAATTGCTCCAGGGCGGCGTGCAGCTCGGCGCGTGCCAGCGGCAGCGCGGCGCCGCGCTGGTTGCGCAGCGGCTGCGTATCCAGCACCGCCAGCGCGGCCGCCGCCTCGCCGCGCCGCAGCAGCAGGCCGGCGCGGCTCAGGGCGAGCGGGGCCGCGGCAGGATTGGCCTGCTGGGCGGCGGCCAGCGCCGCCATGGCGGCCTCCGCCATCTCGCCCTGCGACAGGGCGGCGAGGCGTGCGGCGGCCTCGGCATTGGTGGGGTTCTCGCGCAGCACGGCGCCCAGCAGCGGCACGGCCTCCGCCGCCGCGCCTTGGATCACCATCACGCGGGCCAGGCCGAGCCGCCCGGGCACGCTGTCCGGCTTGCGGTCCACCACGGCGGCGAAGCTGGCACGCGCGCCGGACAGGTCCAGCCGCACCAGCCGCAGCGTGCCGTCCAGCACGCCCGCCATCTCCCCCTGCCGCGCGGCCGGGTCGAGGTGTTCGAGCTCCGCCGCCGCCGCGTCCAGGTCGCCGCGAGCAAGTGCCGCCGCGGCCAGCATCTCCCGCGCCCCGGGCCGTGCCGGGCCGAGGTCGAGCGAGCGTTCCACCGCGCCCTGCGCGCCGGCCGCATCGCCGGCCGCCATGCGGGCGATGCCGAGGCGGGTCATCAGCGCGGCATCCTCCGGCGTGATCCGCGCCGCTTCCTCCAGCGCCTGCACCGCCAGGTCGGGGCGGCCGGCAGCGGATTGGGCGCGGCCGAGTGCGTCATACAGCGCGGCATCGCGCGGGCGATTCTGCGTGGCACGCAGCAGCACCGCGGCGGCTTCCGCAGGGCGCCCGGCGGCCATCGCGATGCCGGCCAGCAGCCGGGCGCCGCGCGGATCATCCGGCCAGCGTGCCACATGGCGGCGGGCCGCATCCTCCGCCTGCGCGGTCTGGCCGAGGCCACCTTTCGCCAGCGCCAGCAGCAGGAAGCCATCCGGGAAATTGCCGAGCTGGCTGCCGATGCGCTGTAGCGCGGCATCCGCCTGCTGCCATTCGCTCTGGCTGGCGAACTGCATGGCGCGAAGATAGATCGCGGTCGGGTTGTTCGGCGTGATGGCGAGCGCGGCGTCGAGATCCTGTGCCGCGGCATCCGGCTTGTTGTCGCGCAGCAGCGCCTCCGCCCGCCGCAGCCGCGCCTGCACATCGCCCGGCGTGCGGGCGACGACGCGACCGAAGCTGTCGATGGCGCCGGCGCGATCGCCACGGTCGAGTTGCAGCGACCCCTTGCGAAGCCAGGCCTCGTCAAGCGCGGGGTGGGCTTCCAGCACGCGGTCCAGCCGCGCTTCCGCCGCCCGCCGGTCGCCCTCGGCAATCGCCAGCGCCACGGCGGCGAGGCCGGGCTGCGCGGCCTCCGGCGCCAGCCGTTCCGCCAGCGCCACGGCCTCTCGCGCCGCCGGCAGATCGCGCAGCAGCAGATGCGCCAGGGCGCGTGCGGCGGCGACCTGGCCCGCGGCGGGGGCGGGCGCTTCCGTCTGCGGGAAATCGGCCAGCAATTCCCGCGCGCGGCCCTGCACCAGATAGCTACGCAGCAGCAGCGCGGTGGTGCGGCCCTGCGGGTCATGGCCGCGTTCCAGCGCCGCCCGCGCTTCCCGCGCGGCCGTTTCCGCATCGCCCAGCAGCAGGCTGGCTTCCGCCAGGCCGATGCGGATCGCACCATCCTCCGGGCTTTCGCGCACGGCGTTGCGCCATTCGATCTGCGCGGCGCGCAATTCACCGCGCGATGCGGCGGCGCGGGCGCGGTCGGCGGTATCCGCGAAGGCGGGGGCCGTCGTCGCCATCAGGGCGACGAGGGTCAGTGCGGGCAGGCGGTGCAGGGTGCGGACCATGGTCGTCTCCGTCAGGCGGGATTTGCGTCGGCGCGTTGCGGTGAAAGCCCATGCGTCTCAAGCAGGTCATAGAGAGTCGGCCGGCTGATCCCGAGCAGGCGGGCGGCGGCGGAAAGACTGCCATTGCAGCGCGACAGCGCGCGGCCGATCATCTCCCGCTCCGCACGCGCCCGGGCGGCGCGCAAATCCAGATCCTCGGCCGCCCCCGCGGAGGTTGCCTCGGCCAGTTCCAGATCGGCGGCGCTGAGCAGCGGGCCCTCCGACATCAGCGCGGCACGCTGGATACGGTTGCCCAGCTCCCGCACATTGCCGGGCCAGGGGTGGGTGGCGATGGCGGCCAGGGCCGTGTCGTCGAAGCCGCGCAGGCGGCGCTGCGCCTCCTGCCCATGCCGGGCCAGGAACCAGCGCGCGAGCAGCAGCGAATCACCGCCGCGTTCGCGCAAGGGCGGCACGCGGAGCGTCAGCGCATTCAGCCGGTACAGCAGGTCCTGCCGGAAACCGCCGCTTTCGGCCTGCGCCTCCAGCGGCTGGTTGGTGGCGGAGACGACGCGCACATCGACGCGGATCTTCGTGCGGCCGCCGATACGCTCGATCATCTGGTCCTGCAGGAAGCGGAGCAGCTTGGCCTGCAGCGACATCGGCAGGTCGCCGATCTCGTCCAGGAACAGCGTGCCGCCATGGGCTGCCTCGATCTGCCCGGTCACCTGCCGCACCGCGCCGGTGAAGGCGCCGCGTTCATGGCCGAACAACTCGCTTTCCAGCAGCGCCTCCGGAATCGCAGCGCAGTTCAGGGCGATGAACGGCCTCGCCGCGCGTGGCCCCTGGGTGTGCAGGGCGCGGGCCAGGGCTTCCTTGCCGGTGCCGCTTTCACCCAGCAGCAGCACGGGGACGGAGACGGTGGCCAGGCGTTCAATGCTGCGGCACAGCTTCAGCATCGCCTCATCCGCCGTCACGATATCCGCGATCGGGCTGGGGCGCGGCGCGGCAGCCAGGCGCTGATTCTCCTCCTCCAGCGCGCGTACATGCAGTGCGCGGTCGAGGATGGTGCGCAACACGTCGAGATCCACCGGCTTCTCGCAGAAATCATAGGCGCCGAGGCCGACCGCGCGCAGCATCGTCTCCCGCTGCCCCTGGCCGCTGGCGACGATGATGGGCAGGCCGGGGGCCAGGGCGCGCAGCGCGGCCAGCGTGGCGAAACCTTCCGCGACACCCTCCGCATCCGGTGGCAGGCCGAGGTCGAGCAGCACGGCGGCGGGTTGTTCGCGCTTCGCCATCGCCTCCGCCTGGCGACGCTCACCGGCGATGACGACGCGCCAGGCGGGGAAGGCCCAGCGATATTGCGCGCAAAGGCCGGCATCATCCTCCACGACCAGCAGCTTCGGCTTGCTCATGCCGCGATCTCCTGCAGTTGCGGCGGCCTGTCTGCCGGCTGGCAGGGCAGGGTCATGCGCATGGTGGTGCCGGCGCCCGGCGTACTGATGGCCAGCAGATCGCCGCCCGCGCCACGCAGCAGGTCTCGCGCCTGCCAGGCGCCGATGCCATGGCCATCGGCGCGGCCGGAGACCAGCGGGCGGAACAGATGGTCGCGCAGGAATTCCGGCGTCATGCCCGGGCCGTGATCGGTGATGTCGACCAGCACGCGCCCCGCCTCCCGCCGCAGCGCGATGCGGACCGGCACGCCGGGGGGCGAGGCCTCGATGGCGTTGTCCAGCAGGTGGCGCAGGGCGGCGGCGAAGTCATCGGGTGCGATGGCGACGCAGCAGGCGTCTGCCTCCGCCGCGTCAAGCTCCACCGGATGCGCGACCTCCCTGACCACCGCTCCAAGCGTCCCGAGCGGGGCAATGCGGGCGGGCGGCTGTTCCGCCTCTGGCTGCCGTAGCCGGGCGATCAGGGCGTTGATGCGCCGGGCGGAGGCGCCGACGGTCAGCAGCATGTCCTGCTGGAATTCCGGATCGGCGATGTTGTTCTCCGCATTCGCCAGCACCAGGGTGAGCTGGCTGGCGACATTCTTCACGTCATGCGCGACGAAGGCGAAGCGCCGGGCATGGTCGGCAAGCGCGCGCTGGTCGTGCAGGCGTTCCGCGGCGCGACGCTCCGCCAGGAACATCGCAACCTCGCCGCCGACTGCGCGCAGCAGATCGAACACCTCCGCATCCAGGCTGAAGCGGGCGCGTGGCGGCGCGAGCAGCACCAGGCCCATCAGCCCATCCCGATGATGGCGCAGCGGCACGGCGAGCCAGAGCGCCGCGGGGAGGCCTGCCGGCACCGGGGTGACGATGCGGGTGCCGTCGCGCAGTGCCACGACCAGCGCATGGTCCGGCGGCAGCAGGATGTCCTGCGCCGGAAGGTTCCAGGACCCGGCCCAGCGCAGCGGGGCCTCCGCTGCATCCCGCAGCAGCAGCAGCCCGGCGGGGCTGTCCACCGGATCGGCGATGGCGATGATGGCGCGCTGCTCGGCTTCCGCCTGCTGGGCCGAGAGCGTGGCGACGCAGCGCAGCCATTCGGCGCGGTAGTCGAAGCGGGCGGAGAAGAAATGGTCCACCACGCGGCGGCGAAGATGCGACCGCATGGAGGCGGAGGAGGCCGCGACCGCGATTGCGAGCACCGCGCCCGCCAGCAGGCTGACCTGCGCGGCACCGCCCCAATCGGCGCCGAAATGCCGCAGCCCCTCGCCGACGGCGCCGACACCGGTCAGGAAGGTGCCGGCGATCACCAGCGTGGCGCCATGGAACACCACCTGGCGGGAAACCGGCGGGTTGCGGCGCCAGCGCCGGTCGCGCAGCGCGGCCAGCACCAGCAGCGGCATGGCGAGAGCCGTCAGCACCGCCCGCGCATCCAGCAGCGCCGGCGCGTAGAAGCGATGCAGCGCGGCATCCGCATGCAGCAGGACATCGAAGGCGGACAGGCCGCCCAGCACCAGGCAGGGCAGGACCACATGCCAGCGCCCCGCACGATCCGCATTGCGGTACAGATTCTCCGCCGCCAGCAGCACCAGCAGCGCCAGGCCCAGCCGCGCCATCAGCCCGGGGGAACCGAGCGTGGGCAGTTGCGCGCCGCCCGGCAGCAGCGCGGCCACCGCCAGCAGCGTCACCGCGCCACCCACCAGGGCAAAGCGCAGGGTCTGCGGCGCCGCGGTGCTGCCGCCATGGCGGTGCGACATCAGCAGCAGCAGGGCCAGCCACAGGGCGCTGCGCAGGATCTCCAGCGCCCCGGGCAGCCCGGCCAGCGGCGTCGCCGGCTGCCATGCCACCGCCGCGGCCCAGGCAGCCGCGGCGGCGCAGGCCAGGGCCAGCGGCAGGGTGGCGCGCAGCCGCCCGCAGGCCAGGATCAGCGCGCCCCAGCTGAGGCACAGCAGCGCCGCCGCGGCATTCACCGCGACCATGGTGGCAGGCCCCGCATCAACGCGCGCCTTCCTGGAACAGCACCACGCGCACGGTGGACAGCAGGATCAGCAGGTCCAGCAGCAGGCTGCGGCGGCGCACGTAATACAGGTCGTAGGCCAGCTTCATGCGCGCATCCTCGACCGATGCGCCATAGGGGTAGTTCACCTGCGCCCAGCCGGTGATGCCCGGCTTCACGATGGCACGGTCATGGTAGTGCGGGATGATCTCGCCGAGCTGCGCCACGAAGGTCGGGCGTTCGGGCCGCGGCCCGACCACGGACATGTCGCCGCGCAGTACGTTGAGGGCCTGCGGGATCTCGTCGATGCGGGTCAGCCGCATGATGCGGCCGACGCGCGTGACGCGCGGATCGCCACGGATCGCCCAGCGCGCCACGCCGCCCGCTTCCGCATCCGTCACCATGCTGCGGAACTTGAACAGCATGAAGGGCCGGTTGTTCAGGCCGACGCGTTCCTGCCGGTAGAAGATCGGCCCGCGGCTATCCAGACGAATGGCCAGCATGGTGAGAAGCAGCAGCGGCAGGGTCAGCAGCAGCAGCGCGCTGGCAACCAGGACATCGAAGCCACGCCGCAGCGCCGCCTCCGCGCCGCTGGTATGCGCCGCCTTGGCGGTGGTGAGCCAACCATCCGGCAGGCTTTCCAGATCCAGCCGGTTCAGGCCGTGCTCGCTGAATTCGGCGGCCGTGAAGACATGCACGCCGGCGGCCGCGCAGCTTTGCCGCGTGGCGGCCGGCAGCGGCGAACGGGCCGGCGCGACAACGGCCCAGACACGCCAGGCACGCAGCCGCCCGCGGGTGATGGCGTTGGACAACGCCTCCGCCACCGGCAGCGCCAGCGTCACCTCGAAGGGCTGGTAGCCGCGGCCTGCAGACGGTGCCTCGGCGCCCACCAGCGCCAGGCGGCGCAATGGCGGGCGCAACAGCAGGAAGCTCAGCCGCGTCAGCAGGATGGCAACCACGGTGCCGAGCATGACGGAGACCAGCGCGTGGCGCTGGAGCGGGCTGACGCCGTCGCCATCGGTGAATTGCAGCACCAGCACCGCAAGCAGCAGCAGGATTGTGGTGCCGGCAATGCCGGCGACCAGGGTGGCACGCAGGCCGGCCAACCTCGACGGTTCATAGAGACCGACTGCGCCGGCAACGAGCAGCACCGTGGTCGCCGTCACCGCCGCCAGGGCCATTGCGGCCGGAACCCCCTGCGCCACTCCGACCGGGCCGCCTGCGACCAGCAGGGCGAGGACGCACAGGAAGACCGCACCCGCCTCACCAAGGCACAGCGCCAGCACGTCCGAGCGCACGCTATGGCCAAACAAGTTTGTCATGAGTGCCATCCTCTTCAGCCAGCATAATGCGGTATTCACGACAAAACTCGATCCGAATAATAATCACAAAATATTGTAAATGAGATGATTTAGGCAAAAATGGGCCGTAACTGCATTAAGCGACAACATATACCAACATTAAGATTGATTCTTGTGTTTTGAGTTAATGAAGTTGCGAATTTTACGTCTCAGGTAATTGCGAGGACTAGAATTTTAGATGGCGCTGCGGGACGCGGTTTTGTATCGCTCCAGCCGTCAGGGGCGTCGCCCATCAGGGGCCTTTCCCGGCTCCGATGGACTGCCTTTCTCCAGTCAGAGGCCATCGGCATGAAGAGCTTTCGCCTTGCAGGCATTCCGGCCTGGCCCTCCCTCCTCATCGGACTCAGCGTGGGCCTTGGCGGATGTGCGGGCACTTCGCCCAGCCTGCCCCCCGTCCGCGCGGAACAGCCTGCCGCGAGCAGCTATCTGATCGGACCTGGTGATACCTTGAACGTGTTCGTCTATCGGGCGCCCGAGCTGAGCGCGATGGCGCTGCCGGTGCGTCCGGATGGCCGGATTTCGCTGCCGCTGGTGCCGGATATCGAAGCGGCGGGCCGCTCGCCGAGCCAGCTCTCCCGCGCCCTGGAAGAACGACTGAAGCAGTATGTGCGGGAGCCGAATGTCACCGTCATGGTGCAGTCCTTCATCGGCCAGCCGGACCGCCAGATCCGCGTGATCGGGGAGGCGACGCAGCCGCTCGCCATTCCCTACCGCGAGGGCCTCAGCGTACTGGATGTGATGATCAATGCGCGCGGGCTGACGCGCTATGCCTCCGGCAACCGCGCGGAGATCATCCGCCGCCCGCCAAATGGCAGCGCCCCGCAGGTGATCCCGGTGCGGCTGGATGACCTGCTGCGGGGTGGCGACATCTCCCAGGATGTGGCGATGCAGCCGGGTGATACGCTGGTCATTCCGCAGGGCTGGTTCTGACCATGAACCTGCACGGGCTGCTCCGCCGCGCCCTGGCCGCTGGTGCCCGGCATCGCTGGCGCGCGCTGGCCCTGGCCTGGGTGGTGTGCCTCGGCGGCTGGGCCGGGGTTGCGCTGATCCCGAACCAATACGCCGCCACCACGCGCATCTACGCCGATGCGGATGCGATCCTCGGCCTGCTGCTGCGCGGCATCGCGATCGACAGCTCCCCCGCCAGTCAGGTGGAGACGTTGCAGCGCACGCTGCTGTCCCGCCCTAACCTGGAGAAGATTGTCGCCCGGACGCGGCTGGAGGCGCAGGTCCAGGACGCGGTGAGCCGCGAGCGGATGCTGAACCGCCTGGCGCAGGACATCCGCATCCGCACCCAGACGCGGAACCTGTTCACCATCGAATTCCAGGATCGCGACCCGCGTCTGGCACATGACGTGGTGGCCACCGCGCTGAACCTGTTCCTGGAAGCGGCGACCGTCACGGATCGCCAGCAGATGGACAATGCTCGCAGCTTCGTCTCCCAGCAGATTGCCTCCTACGAGGTCCAGCTGCGCCAGGCGGAGAACCGGCGTGCCGAGTTCCGCGCGCGCTACCTCGATATCCTGCCCTCCGACGCACTGGGCGGGTCGTCCCGCCTGGAAGCCGCCCGGGCGCGCCTGATCCAGGTGCAGGGCGAGCTGATTGATGCGCGCCGCCGCCGCGACCTGACGCAGCAACAATTGGCGGAGATGGCGGAGGCACCGGTGGCCGTTGTCACCGGCGGCGTGGGCAATCCCCGCCTGGCGGAGGCGCAGCGTGCCCTGGCCGAGCTGCGCCTGCGCTTCACGGATTCGCATCCCGATGTCCGTGCCGCGATGGGCGTGGTCAATGCGGCCCGGACGGGCGGCGGCGGCGGCACCACGCGCGCGGCGGCGGCGCAGCCGATGAACCAGGCGCTGGAACTGCTGCGGGTGCGGTTGGTGGATGCTGAATCGCAAATCGCCTCGCTGGAACGGCAGGAGCGCGAGGGCGTGGCGGAGGTGGAGCGGCTGGACGAGATCGCCCGCAGCGCACCGCAGGTCCAGGCGCAATTCCTGAACCTGGACCGCGACTACACGGTGCTGCGCCGCAACTACGATGAATTGCTGGCGCGCCGGGAATCCCTGCAACTGGCCGGCGCGGCGCGCGACAGTTCGGACCGCGTGCAGCTGGAGGTGGTGGACCCGCCGACCGTGCCGGCGCAGCCGGTGGCTCCGAACCGCCTGCTGCTATCGGCCGGCGTATTGGTGCTGGGGCTGGGGGCGGGTGTGGGGCTGGTGGTGGTGCTGATGCAGTTCGACCGCAGCTTCTACACCCTGGCTGATCTGCGGCGCATCGGCCTGCCGGTGCTGGGTGCCGTCTCCGCACCACCCCGCCGTGGCGCGCTGCTGTCCGGACTCGGCTTTGCCGGTGGCGTCGCCATGCTGTTCGTGGCTTTCGGCGCCGTGCTCGCGGATGCGCCCCGCCTCATTGCAAGGATGCTGCTCGCATGACCGGACTGAGTGCACCGCGCACCCACCTCGCCGAGCGTGCCGTGGCGGCGATGGGGCCGATGCGCGGGGTGGAGACCCTGGCGCCGGAGATGCTGGCCGCCGCACCGACGCCGGGCCCGGCGCCGGTGCGTCCAACGCCGAGCAATGCCGAGAGCTTCGCCACCGCGCCTGCGGCACCGCCGCCCGCCATCGGGATGGATGCGCTGCGCATGGCCGGCCTGGCCTTCGAGCCAGCGGCCGAATCCCGCACCCGGCTGGCGGAGGAACTGGCGCTGATCGAAAATCAGGTGCTGCGCGCCATGCCGACCGCGGATGCGGTGCGCGGCAGCCAGACCTGCCGGCAATTGGTGATGGTGACCAGCGCACGGGCGGAGGAGGGCAAGAGCTTCACCGCCATGAACCTGGCCGCCAGCATCGCCGCGGGCACGACCCAGCCGGTGCTGCTGGTGGATGTGGATGGCGGGATCTCCGCGGCGCTCGGCGTGGGGGATGCGCCCGGGCTGCGGGCGCTGGCGCAGGACCCGTCGCAACCCGTGTCGCTGCTGCTGTGGAGCACGGCCATCAGCGGCCTGTCGGTGCTGCCGCATGGGCTGCGCCGGCCGGGCCAGGCCGCGCCCAGCAGCGCGGCGCTGGTGGCTGCGCTGCGGGCCGTGGCGGTGGCGCTGCCGCGGCATGTCGTGGTGCTGGACACGCCGGCCGCCCTGTCCTCCAGCGATGCGCCGACGCTGGCCGCCATGGTCGGACAGGTGGTGCTGGTGGTGCGCGCCGAGGCGACGCCCCGCGATGCGGTGGAGGCCGCGCTGGACGTGCTGGAGGCCAGCCCCGTTCTGCAATTGATGCTGAACCAGAGCCGGATGAGCAGCGATGACAGCTTCGGCAAAGCGGCCGCACCCGCCGATGGCTGACACCTTGCTGCGCGGTGCGGCGCTGATACTGGGCCTGGCCGCGCTGCCGGCCCTGGCCGCCAGCCCGCCCCTGCCGGGTTCGACCGGCCCCGGTTCGCTGCCTTCCGTGCGCGCCGCGGCGGACGCCGAGACTGCCGCTTCCCGCGGGCTGGACGTGTTGGCACCGACGGCGCCGCCGATCCGCATCGGCCAGTTCGGCTTTCCCGTCACCGGCACGCCGCCGGACACCACCCTGCCGTCCCGGCCCTGGACCATCCTGCCCAGTGTGTCGGTGCAGACGGTGGCGACGGACAACCTGTTCAACAGCGCCAACCGCAAAAGCGGCGATGTCTTCACCACCATCACGCCCGGCATCCTGGTTTCCGCCGAGACGGCCCGCTTGCAGGGGGTGCTGAACTACCAGCCGAGCGCGCGCTTCCATGCGGAGAATGGCGACCAGGACCGGCTGGACCAGACCTTCAACGGCCAGGCACTGCTGAGCGTGGTGCCGGGTACGCTGTACCTCGATATCCGCGGTGCATCGGCCGTGCAAAGCATCGCCGGCGGGTTCGCGCCGGAGGGCAATGTCGTCACCAATGATCGCGACCGGCTGCAGACCACCAGCTTCCAGGTCTCGCCCTATATCGTGCACCGCTTCGGGGATACGGCAACGGCGCAGGTCGGCTACGCCTTCCAATATGTCGACCAGAGCGGCGACGACCCCGTGCTGGCCTTGCAGCCGAACCAGTTGGCGCCGGGCATCCAGGGCGGCAACGCGGCGCAGTCCTTCACCGCGCATCAGGGCTATGCCGTGATGCGCAGCGGCCCGGCCTTCGGCCGGCTGGCGATGGAAGGCCGGCTGGATGCCACATCCTATATCGGCGACGGCGTGCTGGATGGCGCCTATCGTCGCCTGGGATCGCTGGAGGCGCGCTACGCCATCCTGCGCGGGTTTTCCTTGCTGGTGCAGGGCGGCTACGAACAGCAGCGCTTTGCAGGCACGCCGGGCATCGATATCGACGAGCCGATCTGGGCGGTGGGCGCCAGGTTCGATTTTTCCGAGACCAGCCAGGTGACGCTGCGCTACGGCCGGCGCAACGGCTTCAATTCGATGTCCTTCGAAGGCTCCGTCGATTTCGGTGGGCGCACCCGCCTGTCCGGCCGCTACGGGGAAACGCTGAGCACCGGGGCGCTGGAGGCGGCGGATCTGCTTTCCACCACCTCGCTGGACCAGTTCGGCAATCCGATCGACCTGTCCACCGGCCTGCCCGTGGTGCGGCCCTTCAGCGGATCCTTCCTCAGCAGCCAGAACAGCCTGGTGCGGGTGAAGAGTGCCTCCGCCGCCATCTTACAAACCTGGCCGCGCGATACCTTTGCCCTGACCCTGACGCAGGAGGAGCGGATGCCGGTTTCTGTCGCGGCGGGCGGCAGCGGTTTCGGCCAGAGCGGAACCTCCGCCGCCTTCACCTGGTCCCATGCGTTGACGGCGCGGACCAATGCCATCGGCTTCCTGCAATATGGCCGCACCAGCCGCGACCTGGGTGGTGACGGCGACATCATGAGCGCGAGCCTGACCTTCGTCCACGAATTGCGGGAACGCACCTCCGTCACGCTGCAACTGGCCAGCAGCCGGCGCGAGGAAGTGGGCGGCAATGGGAGCTCGACGCAGAACTTCATTCTCATCGGCCTGCGCCAAACCTTCTAGGAGCTTCGCGATGCTCGGCGAAATCTACGGTTTCCGTGCGCATCCCTTCCAGATGACGCCGGATGCCCGGCTGTTCTACGAAAGCACCGTCCACGCCCGCGCCTATGCGCATCTGCTCTACGGCATTGCGCAACGCGAGGGCTTCGTGGTGGTGACCGGGGAGGTCGGCGCCGGCAAGACCACGCTGGTGGAGCGGCTGTGCAGCCAGCTTGACCCGACCGGCTTTGCCGTGGCGCGGGTTTCCACCACGCAGGTGCAGGGCGACGACCTGTTGCGCCTGGTTGCGGATGCCTTCGGTGCACAGCCGGACGGCAACAAGGCAGCGGTGCTGCGCGGCATCACCGCAGCGCTGCGCAATGGCGAACGGCGCTACCTGCTGATCGTGGACGAGGCCCAGGGCCTGGCGCCGGCGGCGCTGGAGGAGTTGCGCATGCTGTCCAATGTGACGGAAGGCGGGCAGGCGCCGATGCAGACCATCCTGCTCGGCCAGCCACAGCTTCGCCGAACATTGGCCAGCCCGGACCTGGACCAGCTGCGCCAGCGCGTGCTGGCCTGCTACCATCTGGGCGCACTGTCGCGGGAAGAAACCCACGCCTATGTCGAACACCGCATGCGGGCGGTGGGCTGGCTGGATCATCCGCGCTGGGAAGCCGGCGCGCTGGATCTCGTGCATCGGCACAGCGAAGGCATTCCGCGCCGCATCAACCGGCTGTGTTCCCGCGTCCTGCTTGGCGCCGCCCTGGAACGCGCCGCGGTGCTGACCGCGCCGCTGGTGGAGGCAACGGCGATCGAGCTGGAGGAGGATCTGGGTGGCGGCATGGCCCCCCAGCTTTTCGGCCTGCCGGCCCCGGAAGCCGGCGTGGTGCTGCGCGATATCGAACACCGGCTGGAGGCGCTGGAGAGCCTGACGGCGCGGCGTGAACGGGTGTTCCAGCAGATGGCCGATCTGTTCGGCGGCGGGCGGAGGACGCACCGATGATCGGGCAGAACAGCCACGCTCCCGCCGCCGGCCAGCGCATCCGCAACGCGATGAGCGTGGATGTGGAGGATTGGTTCCAGGTCCAGGCCTTTGCCGAGGCGATCCCGCGCGACGAATGGGACTTCCTGGCGTGCCGGGTCGTGGCGAACACCGAACAGGTGCTTGAACGCTTCGCCGAAGCCGGCGTGCGCGCCACCTTCTTCACGCTGGGCTGGGTGGCGCAACGCCACCCGGCACTGGTGCGGCGCATCGTCGATGCCGGGCACGAATTGGCCAGCCATGGCCATGGGCATGAGCGGGTGGATGCGATCGGCGCCGAGGCGTTCCGCGCCGATATTCGCCAGGCACGGATGCTGCTGGAGGATGCGGGCGGGGTGGCGGTGCGGGGCTATCGCGCACCCACCTTCTCGATCGGACCGAAGACGCCCTGGGCGCATCAGGTCCTGGCGGAGGAGGGCTATGGCTATTCCTCCTCCGTCTTTCCGGTGAAGCACGATCTGTACGGCGCCCCCGATGCCCCGCGCGGGCCCCACCGGCCGCATCCGGATGGCGTGCTGGAACTGCCGATGACCACGGTGCGCGCCTTCGGCCGGTCGCTGCCCTGTTCAGGCGGCGGATGGTTCCGGCTGGCGCCCTATCGCCTGTTCCAGGCCGGGTTGCGGCGGGTGAATCACGCGGAGGGCCGCGCCGGCATCTTCTACTTCCATCCGTGGGAGCTGGATCCGGACCAGCCGCGCGTGTTCCACGCCAAGGCGCTGTCCCGCTTCCGCCACTACACCGGCCTGCAGACCATGGGCGCGCGGCTGGACCGGCTGCTGCGCGATTTCGCCTGGGCCAGCCTGTCCGATGTCTTTGCCGATGAGCTGGCGGAGCCCGCGATGCCCGCCCGGCTGCGCGCGATGGCGGGGTGAGCATGCTGCGGATTCATGAGCTGCAGGACGGCGCCTGTGCCGCCTGGGATGATTTCGTCCATCGCATGCCGGAGGCGACCTTCTTCCACCTGTCGCCCTGGCGGCAGGTGATCGAGCGCGCCTTCGGCCACCGGACCCACTACGCCTATGCCGAGCAGGACGGCGCCATCGTGGGCATTCTGCCGCTGGCGCGGATGAAGACGCTGCTGTTCGGCGATGCGCTGATCTCGACGCCCTTCTGCGTCTATGGCGGCCCGGTCGCTGCCACGCCTCAGGCTGCCGCGGCGCTGGAATCCCACGCCATGGATCTGATGCGCCGCACCGGCGTGCCCAGCCTGGAATTCCGGCGTCGCGACACGGCGGATGCGGGCTGGACCGAACGCCCCGCCCTGCACCACACCTTCCGCCGCGCCATCACCGGCGATGCGGAGGCGGACATGAAGGCCATTCCGCGCAAGCAGCGTGCCATGGTCCGCAAGGGGATCTCCAACTGCCTGACCAGCGTCTCCAACACCGATACGCGCACGCTGCATCATGTCTATGCCCGCATGGTGCATGCCCTCGGCACGCCGGTTTTCTCCGCGGCGTATTTCCGGCTGCTGGGCGAGGCCTTCCCGGATCAGCATGACGTGACCACGGTGCTGCATGAGGGGCGGCCGGTGGCCGCCGTGCTGAACTTCCATTTCCGTGACGAGGTGCTGCCCTATTACGGCGGCGGTACGCCCGAAGCGCGCGGGCTTGCCGGCAATGATTTCCTGTACTGGGAAGTGATGCGCCGGGCCGGTGCCGAACGCGGGGCGCGGATGTTCGATTTCGGCCGCAGCAAGGCCGGCACAGGTGCCTTCGATTTCAAGCGCAATTGGGGCTTCGAGGCGCAGCCGCTGCATTACTGCTACCAGCTTCGCCAGGGTGCGACAATGGCGGATAACAACCCGGCTAATCCGAAGTTCAGGCTGATGATCGCCGCCTGGCGCCGGCTGCCCTTGCAGGTGGCCAATCTGATCGGGCCGCGCATCGTGCGGGGGTTGGGCTGATGAAGCCGCGCCTGATGTTCCTGTGCCACCGCATTCCCTTCCCGCCCGACAAGGGCGACAAGATCCGCGCCTGGCACATGCTGGACCGGCTTGCGGCGCATTGGGATGTGGATCTCGGTTGCCTGGTCGATGACCCGGCGGATCTGCGCCATCTGCCGGTGCTGGAAGCGCGCTGCGCCAGCGTGGTGGCACGGCCGACCGGATCGCGCCGCCAGGCCGCGCTGCGCGCGCTGCTGCGCTGCCGCCCGGGCCAGCCGCTGAGCCTCGGCTGGTTTCACGAGGCGGTTCTGTGGGACTGGGTGCAGGCACATCTGGCGGCCCGCACGCATCAGGCCTGCTTCGTCTATTCTTCCGCCATGGCGCCCTATGTGATGGGCCCGCTGCATCCCGGCCTGCGCCGCGTGGTCGACATGGTCGATGTCGATTCCGAGAAATGGCGCGCCTATGCCGCCGATGCGAAGCCGCCGATGCGTCAGGTCTGGGCGCGGGAGGCGCGCACGCTGCTCGCCTTCGAACGTCGTGCCGCCGCGGCCTTCGACCGCACGCTGTTCGTCTCCGCCGCCGAGGCCGCGCAGTTCCGCGGCATGGCGCCGGAGGTAGCGGCGCGGGTGGACCATGTGGATAATGGCGTGGACCTCGCGGCCTTCGACCCGGCGCTGCCGATGCAAAACCCCTACGCACCCGGCACGCGCGCCATCGTCTTCACCGGCACCATGGATTACCGCCCGAATATCGAGGCGGTGTGCTGGTTCGCGGACCAGGTGATGCCGCGCCTGGCTGATCTGCCGGGCGTGGCCTTCCACATCGTCGGCGCCAACCCCGCGCCCGCGGTGCGCGCCCTGGCGGCGCGGCCCGGCGTGCATGTCGCGGGGGCCGTGCCGCGCATCCAGCCCTGGATCGCCCATGCGGCGGTCGCCGTCGCGCCCTTGCGGATCGCGCGTGGCATCCAGAACAAGGTGCTGGAGGCGATGGCTCTGGCGCGGCCGGTGGTGGCCAGCCCGGAGGCCTTCGAAGGCGTGCGCGCGCGGCCCGGGCGCGACATCCTGGTGGCCGATGGCGCGGCGGCGATGGCCGCGGCGCTGCGCGAGGTGTTGGCCGGCGCGCATCCCGGCCTCGGCGCGCGGGCGCGCAGGGCGGTGACGGAGGCGCATGACTGGACCGCGACGCTGCGCCGCCTGGATGCGGTGTTGCCGGCATGAATGTGATCCTGCCCGCGCAGCCCAGCTCCGGCCTGCGCGGCGCCTGGGGGCTGCCGCTGGCGGCGCTCGGGCTTGGCCTCGTCGCACTCGGCCTGCTGTTCCGGGCGGAGGTGGCGGCCGCGGTGGCGACCTGGGACCGCTCCGCCGCCTATACCCATTGCTGGCTGGTCCTGCCGATCGCCATGTGGCTCGCCTGGGTGCGGCGGGACCGGCTGCGCGTGATGCAGCCGGCGCCTTCGCTGCTGCTGGCGCTGCCGGCGCTGGGTGGCGCACTGGCCTGGTTGGTGGCGGAACGGCTGGGCATCATGGAAGGGCGGCAATTCGCCGTTATCGGGCTGGCCTGGGTGCTGGTGCTGGCCGTGCTGGGCTGGCGCATCGCGGCGGCGATGGCCGCGCCTTTGGCTTATCTGGTCTTCCTGGTTCCCTTCGGGGAATTCGCCACGCCCTTCCTCCAGGATGTGACGCTGCGGATGATCCTGCTGGGACTTCGCCTCTTCGCCATCCCGCATTACGCCGATGGCCTGGTGATCGAGATTCCCGCCGGCACTTTCCTGGTGGCGGAGGCCTGTGCCGGGCTGCGCTTCTTGATCGCGGCGATCGCCTTCGGGGCGCTGTATGCGCTGGTGATGTTTCGCAGCCCCGGGCGGCGGGCGATGGTGATGCTGCTCGCCATTGGCGTGCCCGTCCTGGCGAACGGCATCCGCGCGCTGGGCATCGTGCTGCTGGGTCATCACCTGGGCAGCGCGGAGGCCGCGGCGGCGGACCACCTGATCTATGGCTGGGTGTTTTTCTCCGTGGTGCTGCTGCTGCTGGTGCTGGCCGGCCTGCCCTTCCGGCAGGATGGTGCGTTGCCGGCGGTGGTGCGGGATCCGCTTGGCCCGCTGCGGCCGCATCGCACGGTGCCGGCACGGGGCGTGGCGGTGGCGGCGCTGGCGGTGGGCCTGGCGGCGACTGGCCCGCTGGCGGCTGCGAGCCTGGATGCCGGCGCGGCGCCGCCCGATGTGCAGGCCGTGGCGCTGGCGGCACCGGAAGGCTGCGTGGCGGAGGCGATGGCGCTGCGCTGCGGCGAGGCCGTCCTGACCGCGCGCCTGCTGGATTTCGCCGCGGACAGCAATTGGGCTGCCATCGCCGCCGCCCGCCGCGCCGCTGCCGGCGCCTCGGATGATGAGGCGCTGACCTTCGGCGTGGAGGCCCCCGGCATGTCTTGGCAGGTGCGGCAGGATGCCGCGCGTTCGGCCCTGGTTGCGGTGGCGGCCTGGCGGGATGGGGCGCCGGCCGGCGATGGGCTGCGGTCCCGCATGGCGCAGGCGCGGTCCGCGCTGAGCGGCGGCACGGCGCGGCCCGTGCTGGCGGTGGTGGAGCTGGTGCAACAGGGCGCGGCCCCTGCGGATGTGGCGCAGGCGCGCCGGGTGATGGGCGTGGTGCTGGCGGCGCAACAGCAGGGCCTGGCCGCGCTGGGCGCGGCCCGGTCCGCCCCGCGCTGAGCCCCTGTCGGCCCGGCTTACGCAGGGCCAAAGGCCGGCTCTAAAGGGCATTCAAGGCACTGATTAAAAACAAGAAAAATGCTGGCACGGTGCTTGCTTTTCACAGCACAGGGTGCGGGCGTTCCAGCACCCGCCAAAGTGCAAGGAAGACCCCCATGAACAAGATTCTCGCGGCCGGCGTTGGCCTCTTCAGCCTCGCAGCCTTCAGCGCGGCCCAGGCCGCCCCGTCCCTCTCGGTGCAGGTGTTCGAGGACGATGTCCTGGTCAACGCGCTGAGCCAGACCTCGGCCAGCGGTTCGGTCTTCTCCGCCGGCGCCACGCCGAACTTCAACATCAGCGCGACGGCACAGGGCGCGCCGTTGCTGGAACAGCCGACGCTGATCGCGCAGACCACCAGCATCTCCGGCAACCCCTTCACCGGCACGCATTCGATCCGCATCGAGTTCACGCAGACCGGCCTGACCTCGGAGCTGGCCGGTGGCCTGTTCGCCAGCCTGGCGAGCACCTTCACCTCCAACTTCCTGGCCAACGGCCAGTTCATCGATGAGATCACGCTGACCAACTATGTCAGCATCGACAACACCGCCTTCGGCCGCGGCGAGCAGATCGCGACGCAGAGCTGGAGCGATGGCCCGACCAATTCCAGCCCGGCCATCGTCGCCAATGTCGAGCTGCCGAACCAGCTGTTCTCGGAGACGGTGGTGATCACCGCAACCTTCACCGGCGGCCAGGCGGGCCTGCAGGCCAGCTCGCAGATTGTGAAGGTGCCGGAGCCGGCGTCGCTGGCGCTGTTCGGCACGGCGCTGCTGGGCATGGGCCTGGTGCGTCGCGTGCGCCGCAAGGGCTGATGGATCGGCACGCGCGTCCGGCACCCGCCGGGCGCGCGGTCTGCGTCTGACGTGATCTGCGACCCGCTTTCCGAAGCGGGGTTTGCACCCCAACTCAAGCACCATGTCCCTCACGTTTCGCACGACCGGCTGATCCGATGCGACGCGTCTGGTTGTGGCTTCTGGTGTTCGGCCTGGTCGGCGCGGCGGGTTGGCTCGGCCTGCGCCATCTGCCGCCGGCCTGGGACCCGCGCGAGCCATTGGATCTGACAGCCCCGGTCAATCTGATGACGGGCGTGAAGCTGCGCCGCCTGGCGCTGCAGCCGGAAGCCTGCTTCGCCGCGCTGGAGACAAGCGGGCGCACGCTGCGGCGCGTGGCGGACCAGGCTTCCGATATCGGCTGTGAGATAAGGGATGCGCTGCGCCTGCCGGCCGCCACCCCGTTGGCCCCGCCCGCGCCGGTCACCACCTGCCGCCTTGCCGTGGCCTGGGCGCTTTTCGAAACGCAGGTGATGCAACCGGCGGCGCGCCTGCATCTGGGCAGTGAGGTCGCGACGGTGCGGCACCTCGGCACCCAGAACTGCCGCAACGTCAATCACGCACGCGGCGGGCGCCGCAGCCAGCATGCCACGGCGAATGCCATCGACATCGCCGGCTTCACCTTGCGTGATGGGCGGGAGGTGACGCTGCTGCGGCATTGGGACTCACCGGGTGCGGAAGCGGCCTTCCTGCGGGCGCTGCGCGATGGCGCCTGCGCGTGGTTCCGCGCCGTGCTCGGCCCCGACTACAATGCGGCGCATCGCGACCATTTCCACTTCGACATGGGGCCGTGGCGCAGCTGCCGTTAGCGGCTTCATGAATCGCCGGCCCAGCGGCGCCCGGCGCCCGCGCCGCCGCGGGCCTCGGGTGCCAGATCCTCGGTCTTCTTTTTTTCCACCTGCCTGATCAGGCGCTTGCCGGAGACCTCATCGCCGATATCGGGGCGATTATCGGTGCCGGATCGCGCGGTGCCGGCGGGAATGCCGGTGCCGCTGGCGCCTTCGGCCGCGGGCTGTTCGGGCTTGGACATGGGGCTCTTCTCCTCAGAGACCGTTTGAAAATGCCGGACGGGTCGGTTCCGCGGCGCTTTTCCGCCCCTGCTGCGTCGGTCGGCTTGCCGATGCAACCAGCATCGGCCGCAGCCGCCGGCATTCTCAAACGGTCTCTCAGCCATTGACCACCGTGCCGCCATTCGGGTGCAGGACCTGGCCGGTGAAATAGGAACTGTCCTGCTCCGCCGCGAGGAACAGGAAGGCGGGCGCCACCTCATCCGGCTGGCCGGCGCGCTCCATGGTGACGGCGGCGCCATGCTGCGCCGTCCGCTCCTCGTCGAAGGAGGCGGGGATAAGCGGCGTCCAGATCGGCCCCGGCGCCACGGCGTTCACGCGGATCCGCCGTGATGGCCAGATCGCCTTGGCCAGGCTGCGGGTGAAGCCAACAATGGCGCCCTTGGTGGCGGCGTAGTCGATCAATTCCGCACTGCCTTGATAGGCGGTGATGGAGGTGGTGTTGATGATCGACCCGCCATTCGGCATGTGCGGCAACGCGGCCTTGGTCAGCCACATCATGCCAAGGATGTTGGTGCGGAAGGTGCGTTCCACCTGCGCCTCCGGGATCTCCGCAAAATCCTTGCAGGGGTGTTGTTCCGCTGCGTTGTTCACCAGAATGTCGATGCGGCCGCCCAGGAATTGCACCGCCTGGTTCACCGCGTCACGACAGAAGCCGGCATCGCCGATATCCCCCGCAATTATCGCGCAGCGGCGACCAGCGGCCTCGATATGGGCGCGCGTATCCTCGGCGTCCTCGGGCTCCTCCTTGTGCAGGATCACCACATCAGCGCCTTCCTTGGCGAAGCCGATCGCAACCGCGCGGCCGATCCCGGAATCGCCGCCGCTGATCAGCGCGGTACGACCTTCCAGCTTGCCGGCGGCGCGCCAGTTCTCCATCGCCGATCGAGGGCGCGGCGTCATCTCGGATTCCAGGCCCGGCTGGCGCTCCTGGTGCTGCGGCGGTTGTAGTAATTTCGATGTCTCGGGCATGGCGGGGGGCCTCGGTTGCCGTGGTGTGCCTCTGCAACCGGTCTGCGCTGCGGCAGTTCCTTGCGCAGCAGGACAGGACCCGCCCCGGGATTCTTCTGCGTCCGCCAGAAACTCTCTGCCGGCGTCGCGTTTCAGTGCAGCGGCCGGCGCGGCAAGGCGCGGCCAGGAAGCGGAGATGCCCGATGGCCATGAAGACGATGGACGATCTGTTCCTGATGACGCTCAAGGACATCTATTATGCCGAGCGGCAACTGCTGAAGGCGCTGCCGAAAATGGCGCGCGCGGCGCAGAGCGATGAGCTGAAGCAGGCCTTCAAGGACCACCTGGAGCAGACCGAAGGCCAGGTCGAGCGCCTGCAGCAGGTGTTCCAGATTCTTGGCAAGCGCGCACAGGGCGTGACCTGCGAGGCGATCCAGGGCCTGATCCAGGAAGCCGAGGAATTGTTGGAGGAGGCCCCCGAGCCGAGCGCGGTGCGCGATGCCGGCCTCATCGCCTCCGGCCAGGCGGTCGAGCATTACGAGATGGCGCGCTACGGCACGCTGCTGGCCTGGGCCATGGCGCAGAACAAGCCGGATATCGCCGAACTGCTGAAGGCGACGCTGGATGAGGAAAAGGCCGCCGACAAGCTGCTGACGCAGATGGCCGTGAAGTCGATCCACAAGGAAGCCCTCAAGGCAGCCTGATCCGGGAGGCACGGCATGGCGGCGCGGTCGAGTTGGGATGGGCATTTGCGGTTATCGCTGGTGTCCTGCCCGGTATCCCTGTTCCCGGCGACGTCCAGCGCGCATGACGTGCGCTTCCACCTGATCAATCCCGAAACCGGCAACCGCATTGCGCCACCGCCCAAGGCTGGCCGCAAGCCACCGCTCGGCATGAGCCATCCGGACCGCGTCCTGTGGCCCGCGACGGAGGCCGGCCCGGCGCTGACCAAGGCCGACCTAAACACCTACTATGCCCGCTTCGCCGATCGCATCCTGGCCCAGATCGGCGGTCGCCCCCTGTCGCTGCTGCGGGCGCCGGATGGCATCACGGGTCAGCTGTTCTTCCAGCGCCACGCCATGCCGGGCCAGTCACCGCTGGTTGGCGCTGTGCGGGTGGAGGGGCAGGCGAAGCCCTTCATGCGCATCGACGACGCCGCGGGCCTCGCCGCGCTGGCGCAGGTCTCGGTGCTGGAATTGCACCCCTGGGGCGCGATGGCGGATGCGCCTTCCGTGCCGGACCGGCTGGTCTTCGACCTCGATCCGGATGAGGGCATTCCCTTCGACCGCGTGCTGCACGGCGCGCTGGCGTTGCGTGACCGATTGAAGGCGCTCGGCCTTGCGCCCTTTGCCCGCGTGACCGGCGGCAAGGGGCTGCATGTCGTGGTGCCCCTGGCGCCGCCGAAAGGCGCGTCCGGGCCGGGCTGGCCGGAGGCCAAGGCCTTCGCGCGGCTGGTCTGCGCGCTGATGGAGCGCGATGCGCCCGAGCGCTACACCACCACGCTTGCGAAGAAGGCGCGGAAGGGCCGCATCTTCCTCGACTACCTGCGGAATGATCGGCTTTCCACGGCCATCGCCAGCTGGTCGCCGCGTGCGCGGCCGGGCGCCCCGGTGGCGCGGCCGATTGCCTGGTCCGCGGTTAAGCCGGGGCTGGACCCCACCGGGTGGACAATCGCCACCCTGATGGCAGGGCGCATGCCGCCCGATCCCTGGGCGGATTTCGCCGCGGCCGCCGGCAGCCTGCGGGACGCCATGGAAAAGGTGACCCGCAGCAGATGAGCCAGCTGTTTTCGCCTCGTGCGGATCGCCGGTTGCGCAGTTTCGGCATCATCTTCGCCGCGGCGCTGGTGCTGCTGGGGATGGTGGCCTTCGCACTCAGCCGTTCGGCCGGCAGCTGGGGCGTCGGCACGCCGGCATCGCAACCCATCCCGTTCAGCCACGCCATCCATGCCGGCCGGGTGGGGCTGGATTGCCGCTATTGCCACGCCACGGTGGAACACGCCGCCAATGCCGGCATGCCGACGGCGGAGACCTGCCTCGGCTGCCACAGCCAGGTCTGGAACGTGGCCGCGCAATTCGTCCCGCTGGAGACGGCGTTGGCATTGGGCACGCCCGTTCCCTGGGCTTCCGTGCATCGGCTGCCGGAGCATGTGCGATTCCAGCACGCCGCTCATATCGGTGCCGGGCTGAACTGTGCGCAATGCCACGGGCCCGTCGAGACCATGCCGCGCACGGTGAAGGTCGAAACGCAATCCATGGGCTGGTGCCTGGATTGCCACCGGGATGCCCAGCCGCGCGCCGCCGCGCTGGTGGCGGCCAGCCATGCCCAGCTTGGTGTCGAGGTGCCGCCGCTGGCGAATTGCTCAACCTGCCATCGCTGATCCGCACGGAACCGCCGCAGGCACACCGCGTTGGCCGGCTGAGGTCAGGGGAAGCTGCATGACGGAGACGCCGGGACGCCACCGGATTGCACTGGGCCTCGGGCTGGGCCTGCTGGCGGGTTGCAGCGGCGTGCAGACGCCACTCGACCCCATGGGCGACCATGCCGCGCGCATCGCGGTGCTGAGCTGGGTGCTGTTCATCGGCGGCACGGCGATCTTCGTGCTGGTGATGGGGTTTCTGGTCTTCGCGCTGATCGCGCCGGCGCGGGTGCGCCAGGCCTTCGGCAACCGGCGCTTCGTCGTCGGCGGCGGCATCATCTTCCCCACCGTCACGCTGATGGCGCTGCTGGTCTACAGCCTCGGTGTCTCCCGCGCCGTGGTGCTGCCGGGCAGCGACAACCCGCTGCGGATCGAGGTGATCGCCCGGCAATACTGGTGGGAAGTGCGCTACCCGGATGAGGGGGCAGGCGCCGTGACCGCCAATGAACTGCGCCTGCCGGTGGGGCGGGAGGTGGAGCTGCTGCTGTCGTCCGGCGACGTCATCCACAGCCTGTGGATTCCAAACCTGCACGGCAAGATGGACATGATCCCGGGCCGCGTGAACCGCCAGCGCATGCGCGCGGACCGGCCTGGCGTCATGCGTGGCCAATGCACCGAATTCTGCGGCGTGCAGCACACGCTGATGGCCTTCTGGGCGGTGGCGCAGGAACCCGCCGAGTTCGAGGCCTGGCTCGCCCGCCAGCGCGCGCCGATCCCCCCGCCGGCCACGCCCGAGCAGGCGCGCGGCATGCAGGTGTTCGGCGAGGCCGGCTGCGGCGCCTGCCACACGGTGCGCGGCACGGAATGGCAGGCGCGGCTGGGGCCGGATCTGTCCCGCGTCGGCTCGCGCCTGTCGCTGGCCGCCGGGGCGCTGGACAATCATCGCGGCACGCTGGCCGGCTGGGTCGCGGGCGCGCAGGACATCAAGCCGGGCAACGCCATGCCCGCCTTCGGGCGCTCGCTGCCCGGCGATGATCTTCTCGCCGTCGCCGCCTGGATGGAATCGCTGCGATGAGCGACATCCAGACCCCCAACACGCTGCCGCGGCCCGAGGCCGAGCTTGCCGAGCTGAAGCGGGTGTGGCGCCAACCGCCGGGCTGGCGCGCGATCTCGGAGGTGAATAACGGCCTGATCGGGCCGCTCTTCGTCGGCACGGCGCTGCTGTTCTTCCTGCTGGCGGGCGTGCTGGGCCTGATCATCCGCGCGCAGCTCGCCTTCCCGGGCCTCACGCTGGTGAACCCGGATACCTACAACCAGGTCTTCACCATGCATGGCACGGTGATGATGTTCCTGTTCGCCGTGCCGGCGGTGGAAGCGGTGGCGATCGCGCTGCTGCCATCCATGATCGGCGCGCGCGAATTGCCGTTTCCGCGGCTGGGTGCCTATGCCTTCCTGATCTACCTGATCGGCGGGCTGTGCTTCTACGCCAGCCTGTTCTGGGGCATCGCGCCCGATGGTGGCTGGTTCATGTACCCGCCGCTGACCGGCAAGGCGTATTCGCCCGGCGTCAACACGGACATGTACCTGCTGGGCATCGGCTTCATCGAGATCTCCGCCATCGCCGGCGCCATCGAGCTGATCGTCGGCATCCTGCGCTGCCGCGCGCCGGGCATGACGCTGGGGCGCATGCCGATCTACGCCTGGGGCATCCTGGTGTTTGCCGCCATGGTGATCTTCGCCTTCCCCGCGGTGATCATCGCCTCCACGCTGCTGGAGCTGGAGCGCGCCTTCGACTGGCCCTTCTTCCTGCCGGAGCGTGGCGGCGACCCGATGCTGTGGCAGCATCTGTTCTGGTTCTTCGGCCATCCGGAAGTCTACGTCATTTTCCTGCCGGCGGCGGCCATGGTCTCCATGATCGTGCCGACCATGGCGCAGGCGCGGCTGGTTGCGCATTCCATGGTGGTCACGGCGCTGGTGGGCACCGGCTTCCTCAGCTTCGGGCTGTGGGTGCATCACATGTACACCACAGGCATTCCGCCGCTGTCGCTGTCCTTCTTCGCCGCCGCCGGCTTTGCCGTCTCCATCCCATCCGGCCTTCAGGTCTTCGCCTGGATCGCGACCTTTGCAAGCGCGAAGGAACGCATCCGCTTCAGCACGCCGGCGCTGTTCGTCCTGGGCTTCCTGTTCATCTTCACCCTGGGCGGGCTGACCGGCGTCATGGTCTCCGTCACGCCCTTCGACTGGCAGGCGCACGACACCTATTTCATCGTGGCCCACCTGCACTACGTGCTGATCGGCGGCATGGTGTTTCCGCTGTTCGCGGCGCTGTACTACTGGGCGCCGGCGCTCGGGCAGCAGCTGTCGGAACGGCTCGGGAAGCTCGCCTTCTGGCTGCTGTTCGTCGGCACGAACCTGACCTTCTTCCCGATGCATATCAGCGGCTTCATGGGCATGCCGCGGCGCATCTACACCTTCCCCTCCGGCTTCGGGCTGGAGCTGTGGA
>LNFM01001911.1_pt1 | contig 65698 bp, 72 predicted proteins | sample 596031 | NCBI WGS metagenome assembly LNFM01 (sample SAMN04254537, study PRJNA301005) | activated carbon metagenome | isolation source: dual media filters at the Ann Arbor, Michigan drinking water treatment plant | place: USA: Ann Arbor
GGGCGGCGGTCGTCGCGGCGCGGGCCGCGCGCCTCACGGCGCGGCGCGCGCTCCGGCCGCGCCCAGGCCACCAGCGTCGGCGCGGGCGGGCCTTCCACCCCCTCCTCCAGCGGCGCGGGCACGATGAGGCGGAAGCCCAGCCCCCCCAGCACCTCAGGCAGCGCCTCGCCGCGTATGCCGAACTTCCCCAGCGTCTCCGGCGGCAGCGGCGCGGGCGCCTTGCGCGTCAGGTAGCCGAGTTCCCCCGCCACCCGCTCCGCCACGTCCAGCCGCACGAAGACGGGGCCAGCCTTCACCCAGCCGATGATCTCGGCGAAGCCCTCGGGCCAGGACAGCGCCAGCACGCCGTCCACCGGCACGCTCACCAGCCCGGCCGGCGGCAGGGCCGGCGTGGGGATGCCGTGGCTCAGCGCCCAGAGCTGGGCGCGCATCTGCATGGGCCGCGGCTTCAGCACCTCGGGCACGTAGAGGGCGAAGCGCCCGGCGCGGATGCCGATGGACTTCAGCTTCACCTTCAGCTCGTTGGGGATCGCCTGGCGCGTGTCGCCCGGCTTCAGCCCCAGCGTCTCGCGCAGCTGGTAGGCGGGGCCGCGCAGGGCGCTGTCCTCGGCCGCCTTGGCCTCCACGGCGGCGACGGGGGCCAGCTCCTTCGCCAAGGCGCCCTCCACGAAGGCGGCGAGGCGCACGCGCACCCGCTCCTTCTGCGCGCCGTCCAGGAACTCGCTTTCGCGCACCTCGATCACCGGCTTGCCCGGCTCGGTGCCCATCTTCAGGCGCGCGAGCCTCGCGCCCTCCCACAGCACCTCGTTCTCGGGCGTCAGCGTGAAGGCGTCAGGCTTGGCCGTCTCCAGCGCGGCCAGCCGGCGCGGCATCTCCATCGCCAGCGCCTTGCGGGCGGCGCGCAGCACCAGCTTGCGCTCCTCCTCCCCGCCCTCGCCCTCCAGGGGCGTGAACTCGAAGCCAGAGACGGTGCCGACCGGGTGGCCTTCCACCACCACCTCGCCCGAGCGCGTCACGGCGGACAGCAGCTCCTCGGAGGTGTCGTCCAGCCGGCGGATCAGCTGGGCGGCGCGGCGGTCCACGAAGCGCGCGGTCAGGCGCTCGTGCAGCGCGTCGCTCACCGCGTCCTCGGCGGCGCGCGCGGCCTCCTGCAGGGTGGGCGCGTCCTTCACCCAGTCGGCGCGCGCGGCGATGTAGGCCCAGGAGCGGATATGCGCGAGGCGCGCCATCAGCGTGTCCAGGTCGCCCTCGATGTTGGTGCAGGCGGCGATCTGCCCCTCGATCCAGTCGCGCGGCAGGCGGCCGTTGTCCGTCATCTCGGTGAAGATGCGCGCGCAGAGGCGGGTGTGGGTGTCGTCCGCCAGCTTGCGGAAATCGGGCACCTGGCAGGCTTCCCACAGCAGCTGCACCCGGCCGCGGCCGGTGGCGCGGGCGCGGATCTCGCCTTCGCGCGCCAGGGCGGCGAGGACGATGTGATCGGTCGCGTCGTTGCCCTTCGTCAGCCCAGCCTGCGGCGGGGGCGTCGCCAGGCTGTCCAGCAGCGCGTCCACGCCGGAGAAGTCGAGGTCGCTGTTGCGCCACGCCAACGCCTGCAGCGGCTCGAACTGGTGGTTCTCGATCTTGTCCACCATCTCGTCCGGCAGGGGCGGGCATTCGGCGGTGGAGCCGAAGGTGCCGTCGCGCATCCCGCGCCCGGCGCGGCCGGCGATCTGCGCGGCTTCCTGCGGGTGCAGCTGGCGGGGCGCGTGGCCGTCGAACTTGTTCAGGCTGGCGAAGGCCACATGGTCCACGTCCATGTTCAGCCCCATGCCGATGGCGTCGGTCGCCACCAGGAAATCCACCTCGCGGTCCTGGTACATCTTTACTTGTGCGTTGCGCGTGCGGGGCGACAGGCGGCCCATCACCACGGCGCAGCCGCCGCGGCGGCGGCGGATGGCCTCCGCGATCGCGTACACCTCGCCCGCGGAGAACGCGACGACGGCGCTGCGGGGTGGCAGGCGCGTCAGCTTCGCGGGGCCGGTGTGCGTCAGCTTGGACAGGCGCGGCCGCGTCTCGATCTCCACCTGCGGCACCAGGCGCTGGAGCAGGGGGCGGATCGTCTCCGCGCCCATGAACATCGTCTCCACCATGCCGCGCGCGTGCAGCAGCCGGTCGGTGAAGATGTGCCCGCGGTCGGGGTCGGCGCAGAGCTGGATCTCGTCCACGCCCAGCCATTCCACCTGCCGGTCCAGCGGCATCGCCTCCACCGTGCAGGCGAACCAGCGCGCGCCGGGGGGGACGATCTTCTCCTCGCCCGTGATGAGGGCGACGTTGCCCGCGCCCTTCTGCGCCACCATGCGGTCGTAGTTCTCGCGCGCCAGCAGGCGCAGCGGGAAGCCGATGATGCCCGAGGAATGGGCCAGCATCCGTTCCAGCGCCAGGTGGGTCTTGCCCGTGTTGGTCGGGCCGAGGATGGCTTTCACGCGCGCGTCGAACATGCACCTGTCCAGCAGTATCGCCCCGGTTATGCACCCATCGCCGCCTGACGCAAGCTGACCCCATGCCCCCCGCCCGATCCTTCGCCCTGCTGTATGCCGCGCAGTTCGCCGGCTTCGGCGCCATGATGCCCTTCCTGCCCGCCATCCTGGCCGATGGCGGGCTGTCGGCCACGCAGGTGGGCGCCGTCATGGCCGCGGGCTCCACCATGCGTCTGCTGGCCGGCCCGGCGCTGGGCGGCGTGGCGGACCGCGCGGGGGATGCGCGGCGGGTGCTGGCCGCCTGCGCGCTGCTGGCGGCCTGCGCGGCACTCGGCTTCGGGCTGGCGGCGGGGCTGGCCCTGCTGCTGGCGGTGCAGCTGCTGCACGCCGCCGCCGCCGCGCCGGTGATGCCGCTGACGGATGCGCTGGCCTTGCGCGGCGGCTTCGCCTACGCGCCCGTGCGGGCCATCGGCTCGCTCGCCTTCATCGGGGGCGCGGTGGGGGCGGGGGTGCTGGCCGGGTGGTGGGGGCCGCGCGTGGCGGCCTGGGCGCTGGCGGCGGGGATGCTCGCCACCGCGCTCACCGCGCTGCGGCTGCCCGCGGGGCCGGTGCGGGCGCGGGCGGCGCGGGGCCCGCTGCTGGCGCCGTTCCGCGAAAGGGCATTCCGGCGGATGCTGCCGGTCTCCGCGCTCATCCAGGGTTCGCACGCGGTGTATTACGGCTTCTCGACGCTGCACTGGACGGCGGCGGGGCTGTCCACCGCGCAGGTCGGGCTGCTGTGGGGCCTGGGCGTGCTGGCCGAGGTGGTGCTGTTCTGGCGCGGCGCGCCCTTGATGGCGGCTCTCGGCGTGCGCGGCCTGGCGCTGCTGGCGGCCGGCGCGGGCGTGCTGCGCTGGGCGCTGACCGCCGGCACCACCGAGTTCTGGCCGCTGGCCGCGCTGAACCTGCTGCACGGCATCACCTTCGGCGCCATGCACCTGGCCGCCATGCGCGCCCTGCTGGCCCTGCCGCCCGAGCTGGCCGGGCGCGCGCAGACGCTGCACGCCGCCGCCGTGGGGGCGGCGACCGGCGTGCTGACCCTGGCGGGCGGCGCGCTCTACGCCGGGTTCGGCGGGGGCGCCTTCTGGGCGATGGCGCTGCTCTGCGTGGTGGCGCTGCCGCTGGCGCTGCGGCTAGGCTCGCCGCCATGATCCTGTACGGGTATTTCCGCTCCTCCACCGCCTACCGGCTGCGGATCGCGCTCCACTGGAAGGGCCTGCCCTGGGAGGGCCGCGCCGTGTCCCTGCCGAAGGGCGAGCACCGCGCCGACGCCTACATGGCGCTGAACCCGCAAGGCGCCCTGCCCGCGCTGGTGGAGGAGGGCCAGCCCGCGCTGGCGCAGTCCCTCGCCCTGCTGGACTACCTGGAGGAGACGCACCCCGCGCCGCCCCTGCTGCCGCAGGGCGCGCGGGAGCGGGCGATGGTCCGCAGCCTGTGCCAGGTGGTGGCCTGCGACATCCACCCGGTGACGAACCTGCGCGTGCTGAAGGAATTGCGCGGCCGCTGGGGGCTGAGCGAGGCCGACAGCGTCGAATGGTACCGCCACTGGACCGCCGAGGGCCTGCGGAGCTTCGAGGCGACGCTGGCGATGCAGGGACGGCACGGCGCGTTCTGCTGGGGCGACGCGGTGACCCAGGCGGATGTCTGCCTGGTGCCCGCGGTGTTCAACGCGCGGCGCTACGAGGTGGACCTCGCGCCCTATCCGATGCTGACGGCGATCGCCGACCGCGCCGCGGCGCTGCCCGCCTTCGCGGCGGCGCATCCGTCGCGGCAGCCCGACGCGGGGTGATGCCGGGGGACCTTCACTCCGCCGTCGCCCCCGTCGCCCGCACCACCGGCCCCCACATCGCATCCTGCTCCCGGATCGCCGCCGCCAGTTCCGCGCGCGTGGAGCCCACGGCCTCCGCGCCCAGGTCGCGCAGCCGCGCCACGATCGCCGGGTCGCGGGCGATCGCCATCATGTGGCCTTCCAGCGGGGCGGCCTGGGCATCCGCCATGCCGCGGGGCGCCATCAACGCCAGCCAGGTTTCCGCCGCGAAGCCCGGCACCGTCTCGGCCACCGCCGGGATGTCAGGCGCGAAGGACAGGCGCTGGGGCGAGGCGACGGCGATCGCCCGCGCCCGCCCGTCGCGCGCCGGCGGCAGGCCGGTCACCACCGTGTCGGTGTAGAGGGCGATGGTGCCGCCCAGCAGGTCCGGCAGGGCGGGGCCGGTGCCGCGGTAATGCACCAGCGTGCAGTCGGTGCCCAGCGCGCCCATCAGCAGGGCGGTGGCCAGGTGCTGCGTGGTCCCCGCGCCCGGCGTGCCGCAGGGCAGCCCGCCGCGGGCCAGGGCCGCGCGAAGCCCCGCCATGTCGGTGATGCCCGAGCGCGGCGCGGCCAGGAACACCACCGGGATGGCGGCGAAGCGGCTGATCGGCGTGAAGTCCGCCAACGGGTCGAAGGGCATGGCGCGGTAGAGGTGGCGGTTGATCACCAGCGGCCCGGCCGGGATGGCGCCCAGGGTGGTGCCGTCGGGCGCCGCCTTGGCCACCGCGTCGGCGGCGATGTTGCCGCCGGCCCCCGTGCGGTTCTCCACCACCACGGTGCGGCCGAGGCGCGCGGCCAGCGCCTCGCCCATCACCCGCGTCAGCAGGTCTATGCCCCCGCCGGGCGGAAAGCCCACGATGAGGCGGATCGGTGGCGCGGGTTGCGCGAGGGCAGGCGTGGGCAGCAGCGCCAACGCCGCGCGGCGGGACAGTGTCATGGCATCCTCCGGCACCCATCATGCGCGCCCATGACGGGCGCGGGCAACCGATGCCGGGGGTCCCGGTAGTGTCTCAGTTTGAACGTCTCACGTTATTGGAAAGATGACAGGTGATCCAATGTACTGACGACCTACACAGTGTTTTGCAATCTCTGCAGACTTCGTTACCATCCTCGAAGAATCTCGATTCAGGAATAAATAGATGCCCCTGAACTTTGCACTATTCCATAATCCCCGGTATGGCGGATTCGAAATTACACATTCATGGCTCACCAAAGCAGAAAACGCCTTTAATTCTGGATCAAGCAACTTCGAACAATTTCTATTTCTTTACATGGCTTTTAACTCCTGGGGAATGTGTGTAACTCTTTCTGATACTGACGCTCAAATGATTGAACGTTTACAGGAAGATCCGAGAGTGCGAGCTGTATTTGATTGTCTTGTTAAACAGGATGCAGATTTGCGCGTTCGGATACAACAAATTGAGAACAACTTTCCACTTCCAAGTTTTTCTGACCTTCTTGCTGTTGATACTCAATACGATTGGCGTGGGGAACGAAACATAGAGTTCTGGAAGAAGATTGCTACAGCAGAAGGTAAAAAGAAGGTTAGAATGAGCCCATCACTAAAGATCGCAAATCTAAATTGGAAAGACACTTTGGCATGCCTTTATAAAGTCCGATGTAATTTGGTCCATGGTGGGAAAGCGGCCACACATGGAGAGGATATGTTTGTGGGAGTTTTCGTGGCTATACTTCGAAAGCTTTTCCTTGCTCCTCAAGGCGGCCTCCTTTCACTATTTTGAACACCCATGCAGCTCCCCACATGAGCCTCAGGTCGTAAGCCGATTTTCAAACTGAGACACTGCCCGAGGTTCCAGCGTAACGCTGTTCCCCGGAGTCTGGTCCCCCTAGCGCAGGGGGGCACGCGTCCCCCCGGACCTTCACCCCCGCCGCCGCGCCCTCGCCTGTCCCGCCGGCAGCGGCAGCTGCATCGCGGCCCCGCCGTTGCGCCGCACCGAGGGCCCCACCTCGTCCAGCGGCACCGGCCAGGCGCATTCCACCCGCCCTTCCTCGCCGCGCAGGGCCAGGAAGACCACGCGCCGCACCGCGCCGTCCGGGTGGGTTTCCACCGCGAAGCGGAACATCAGCCCGTCGGCGTCGTGCGCGCCCAGCGCCAGGGCCAGCTGCTCCGCCTCGCTTTCCTGCTGGCGCAGGGTGCGCTTGTTCGGGTCGGCGGCGTCGCCGCGGAAGAAGCGCACCGGCACGCCATCCACCAGGAAGACGAAGTGGTGCGTCTCGTCCAGGATGCGCAGCCAGGGAAAGCGCCCGCTCTCGGCGGCGCGCGCCAGCTGGTGCTTGGAGAAGGCGTAGGCCCGGCAGCCGACCGACCAGGCATCGTCCCCCGCCCAGTGGTCCGCCAGCGCCAGCGCGTCGGCGCGGCCGCGCGCCAGCAGCCGGGCGCAGGCCAGCAGGCGCTCCTCGGACAGGGCGGGATGCAGCTCCCAAGGCAGGCGGGCGGGGTGCGTCATGGCAGCAGCATAACGCCCCGAAGCCGTTGCCGGCGCAACTATTTCTGCGCCGAGAACTCCTCGACCAGCTCGGCGATGCGCCGCGGGTCGCCCTGCTCCATCACGCGGCGGGCGAAGCGGGCGCAGTCGTCGATGTCCAGCGCGCGCACCGCCTGCTTCACCCGCGGGATGGCGGCGGCGTTCATGGACAGCGAGCGCAGCCCCAGCCCCAGCAGCAGCGGCACCAGCTTGGGGTTGCCCGCCATCTCGCCGCACACGGAAACCGGCATGCGAAGCCGCAGCGCCGCTTCGGTGGCGAACTGCATCAGCCGCAGCACGGCGGGGTGCAGCGGGTCGTAGAGGTGCGCCACGTCGGCCTCGGCGCGGTCCACGGCCAGGGTGTACATCGCCAGGTCGTTGGTGCCGATGGCGAAGAAATCGGCCTCCAGCGCGATGGCGTCGGCGGCGAGCGCGGCGCCCGGCGTCTCGATCATGGCGCCCAGCGGGGGCAGCTTGTCGGGCAGCTCCACCCCGCGGCGCTTCAGGCGCTTGGCCACGCGCTCGAAGATGTCGCGGGCCTGGGCCACCTCCTGCGGCACGGTGACCATGGGCAGCAGCACGCGCACCTCGCCCATGGCGGCCACGCGCAGGATGGCGGCGAACTGCTCCTCCAGCAGCTCGGGCCGCTTCAGCAGCAGGCGGATGCCGCGCAGCCCCAGCGCCGGGTTCGGGCCGGTGGCGACCGGCACGCCCTGGCTCAGCGCCTCCATGTCCTTCTCGCCGCCCCAGTCGAGCACGCGGATCGTGACGCAATGCCCCGCCATGGATTCCACGACGGTGCGGTAGGCGGCGACCTGCGCCTCCTCGTCCGGCAGGTCCTCGCGGTTCATGAACAGGAATTCGGTCCGCAGCAGGCCGATGCCCTCGGCGCCCGCGTTGTGGATCAGCGGCAGCTCGGCCGGGATCTCCAGGTTGGCGTGCAGGTCCACGCGCTGGCCGTCCGTCGTCTCGGCCGGCAGGGTGCGGAGCTTGTCGAGGCGCAGCTTCTCCTTCGCCTGGGCCTGGAGGCCGGACTTGGCGGCCGCCAGCGCCTCGGCGCCCGGGTGCAGCACGATGAAGCCCTTGCCGCCGTCCAGCACCGCCATGTCGCCGCGCACCGCGGCCTCGGTCAGCCCGTGGCAGCCCAGCACGGCGGGGATGCCGAGTGCGCGCAGCATGATGGCGGTGTGCCCGTCCGCACCCCCCTCCTCGGTGGCCACGCCGGCGACGCGGCCGGGTTCGAGCAGCGCGGCGTCGGCCGGCGTCAGCTCGTCCGTCACCAGGATGGCGCCCTGGGGCACCTCCTTCAGCGAGCGGAAGGGCGTGGCGGTGAGGTTGCGGACCAGGCGCTTGGCGATCTCGCGCACCTCGTAGGCGCGGCGGTTCAGGCCGGACTTGTCGTCGCCCTTGGTGGCGAGGATGGCGGCGGCGATCGCCTCCGCCTCGTCGTGGACGGCGGTTTCGGCGGACAGCCCCTCCTCGCCGATGCGCCGGCGGGCGTTGCGCAGCAGGCGCGAGTTGCCGAGCATGAGGATGTAGGCGTCCAGCAGGGGCTCCAGCTCCTCCTTCGCCTCCTCGGGCAGGACGGACAGGCGGGTCTTGAGCTTGGCGACCTGCTTGCGGGAATAGGCGGCGGCCTCGGCCAGCTTCGCGCGCTCGCCCTCCGCCTCGTGCGGCTCGATCAGGCGGCGCGGCGCCTCGCCGGGGGCTTCCGTGAGGTCGTAGACCGGCGCGGTGGCGATGCCGGGCGAGACGGGGATGCCGCCGAAGCGCCGCTCCCCGGCCCCCCTGGGCTTGCGGGGCTTCGGGGCGTCAGTCTTCACCGAAGCCGGCTTCCACCAGGGCGGAAACGGCGTCCAGCGCCTCCTTCGCGTCCCAGCCCTCGGCCTCGATCACCACCTCGCTCCCCTTGCCCGCGCCCAGCATCATCAGCCCCATGATGGAGCAGGCGGGCACGCTCTGCCCGGCCTTGGAGACATTGAGGCACGCGCCGAACCGTTCCGCCAGCGCCACCAGCTTGGCCGCCGCCCGCGCGTGCAGGCCGCGCTGGTTGATGATCGTCACCGTGCGCCGCAGCACCAGGCCGCCCTCGCCGCATGGGGCAGGCTCCAGGGGCGGCTCCGCGGCGGCGGAGGCAAGGTGCGGGTTGTGGTCCTCCGTCTCCCCGGGCCACTCGTTCATGCGGCGTTTCCTTTCGGCTTCTCCGGCATCTGCGATGCCGTGCCGCCGTTGATGAGGTCGCCGGCGGCGGCGATGTACTTGCGGCCCGCCCGCGCGGCGGCGTCCACCGCCTCCAGCAGCGGCTCGGTCCCGCGGATCTTGGCGAGCTTCACCAGCAGCGGCAGGTTCACGCCGGCGATCACCTCCACCTGCCGGTGGTCGGCGAGGCTGAGCGCGAGGTTGGACGGCGTGCCGCCCAGGATGTCGGTGAGGATGACGACGCCATCCCCGCGGTCCACCTCGGCGATGCGGCCGCGGATGTCGGCCCGCCGGCCCTCCATGTCGTCCTCGGGGCCGATGCAGACGGTGGCCACCGCCTCCTGCGGGCCGACGACGTGTTCCATGGCGTGGCGCAGCTCGAGCGCGAGGCGCCCGTGGGTGACCAGGACGAGTCCGATCATGCGCGGAAGTCTGTGGGCGTGGTCATGGTGTCGGGTCGCGGGCCTCCTGGCCCGGATGGGGGGGTGGTTCGGGTGCCACCGGGGGGGCGGGCGCGGGGGTATGGACCATCGCATCGAGTTCCCGATGCGCGGATTCCGCGCGCCAGCCCTGCCGGCGGAGGTGGTCTGCCAGTCGCTCGGCCATGAACACGGAGCGGTGCTTGCCGCCGGTGCAGCCGAGCGCGATGGTCAGGTACTTCTTTCCCTCGGCAACATAGCGCGGAAGCAGGGGGTCGAGGAAGCCCGTCAGCCGCCCCCAGAATCCGGCGAAGTCGGGGTCCGCCTCCACGAAGCCGCCCACCGCCGGGTCGCGCCCCGTCAGCGGGCGCAGCTGCGCCTCGTAGTGCGGGTTCTGCAGGAAGCGCAGGTCGAACACCAGATCCGCCTCGCGCGGGAGGCCGCGGGGGAAGGCAAAGCTCTGGCACAGCACGGAAAGCCCAGGGGCGGCGTCCGTGCGGAACCGCGCCTCGATCATCTGGCGCAGGCGGAACAGCGGCAGGTCGGAGGTGTCCACCACCCAGTCGGCGGCGTCGCGCAGGGGGGCCATCAGCGCCTCCTCGCGCGCGATGCCGTCCTGCACGCGGGTGCCCAGGGCGCCGCCCGGCGCCAGCGGGTGGCGGCGCCGCGTCTCGGTGTAGCGGCGCAGCAGGGCCGATTCCTCCGCGGTGGCGAAGACCAGGCTCACGGCCAGGTCCGGGCGCCGCCGCAGCCGGGCCAGGGCATCGAGGGCGGAGGCGGCGTCGAAGCCGCGCGTGCGCGAATCCATGCCGGCGGCGAGCGGGCCCGCGCCCTCGTCCAGCAGGTCGTCCAGGATGGCCAGCGGGGGGTTGTCCACCGTCTCGTAGCCCAGGTCCTCCAGCACGCGCAGGATGGAGGCGCGCCCGGCGCCCGACAGGCCGGTAACGAGGATGAAGGGGCGGGGCGTCATGCCGCGAAGGCCCCCGCGCTCATCCCCCGCCGCCCGGCCAGCACGGACAGCGCCATCTCCAGCCGCGCCGGGGCCGAGGGCGCCGTCCCGTCCAGCCGCAGCAAGGGCACCGAGACGCCCAGCGCCGTCCAGTTCTCGGGCTCGGGCAGGCGCTCGATGCCGGCGGCCGGCGTCAGCTCCACCGCCAGGCGCACCGGGGCGGGCGCCCAGGGCAGGCCGGTGACGAGGCCCAGCCCGCGCACCTCCAGCATCCCCGCCAGCTCGGGCGCGGGGGCGGCGCGCAGCCGCCCGCCGGGCGCGGTGAACAGCACCAGCCGGTCATCCCCCACCAGCGCCCAGCCGCGATCCAGCAGGCGCAGCAGCAGGTCGGACTTGCCGCCGCCGGGCGGCGCCAGGAGAAGGACCGCCCACCCCTCGCGGGCCGCGGCGCTGGCATGGATGGTCATCGTCCCCAGGCCCCCCGAATGGCGGAAACGTGGCGAAAGATGGCAGCATCGGGGCTTGCCGGAAAGGGACCGGCGGTTGCATGCCTGTGCCGATGCAAGACCCCCGCGATTCCGTCCGCGCCGCCCACCGCCGCATCGCCGGCGACGTGCGGCGGACGCCCGCCATGCGCCTGCCGGGGCTGGGGGCGGTGAAGCTCGAACTCCTCCAGCTCGCCGGCTCCTTCAAGCCGCGCGGCGCCTTCAACCGCATGCGCGCCCGGGGCGTGCCGCCCGCCGGCGTCATCGCCGCGTCGGGGGGCAACCACGGCGCGGCGGTGGCCGCGGCCGCGCAGTCGCTGGGCGTGGCCGCCGAGATCTTCGTGCCCGCCATCTCCCACCCCGCCAAGCAGGCGCTGATCCGCCGCTTCGGCGCCGCGCTTTCCGTCGGCGGCGCCACATATGACGAGGCGCGCCAGGCCGCCGAGGCGCGGGCGGCCGAGACCGGCGCGCTGATGGTCCACGCCTACGACCAGGCGGAGGTGCTGGAAGGCCAGGGCACCTGCGCGCTGGAATGGGAGGCGCAGCAAGGGGGCCTGTCGCACCTGCTGCTGGCCGTGGGCGGCGGCGGCCTCATCGGCGGCTTCGCCCTGTGGCACGCGGCCGGCGCCGCCACCCTGGTGGCGGTGGAGCCGGAGGGCTGCCCGTGCCTGGCCATGGCGCTCCAGGCCGGGCGGCCGGTTCCGGCCCCGGTGGGCGGGCTGGCCGCCGACAGCCTGGGCGCGAGGCAGGTCGGCGCGCTGGCCTTCGCGCAGCTGGCGCCCCTGCACGCCGCGGGGCGGCTGGTCTCCGTGCTGGTGCCCGACGCCGCGATCGCCGAGGCCCGCCGCCGCCTGTGGCAGGAGGCGCGCCTCGCCGCCGAGCCGGGCGGCGCGGCGGCGCTGGCCGCGCTGCTGTCGGGCCGCTGGGCGCCGCCGGCGGGGGCGGAGCCCGGCGTGCTGCTCTGCGGCGCCAACACCGACCCATCCGACCTGGCGTGAAGGAGGGGGCATGACCACCGCCGCCGCGCTGGAGGCCCTGCTGCGTGAGGGCAAGCTGGAGCAGGCCCTCGCCGCCGCCGCCGCCGCGGTGCAGGCCGCCCCGCGCAGCGCCGACGCGCACAACGCGCTGGGCGTGACGCTGGCCCGCGCCGGGCGGTGGGAGGAGGCGGCGCGCTGCTACCGCACCGCGCTGGCCCTCGCGCCCCGACGCGGCGCCACCTGGAGCAACCTGGGCAACGCGCTGACCGCCCTGGGGCACGATTCGCAGGCCATCGCCGCGCAGCAACGCTCCCTGGCGCTCCAGGGCGGGGACGCCACGGCGCTGTACAACCTCGCCACCACGCTTACGCGGGCCGAGCGGCAGGCGGAGGCGATCGCGGCCTACGAGGCCGCGCTGGCCGCCGGCCACCCCCAGGCGCTGTGGAACCTGGCCCGCGCCCGGCTTGCCCATGGCGACCTCGCGGGCGGCTTCCGCGACTACGAGTGCCGCATCGCGCAGGGCATGGTGGCCGACCGCCCGCGCCCCGGCGTGCGCTGGGACGGCCGCCCCTTTCCCGGCGAGACGATCCTGCTGCTGACGGAGCAGGGCTTCGGCGACACCGTCTGGATCCTGCGCTACCTGCCCGCCCTGCGCGCCCGCGGCGGGCGCGTGGTGATGGAGTGCAAGCCGGAGCTCGCCCCCCTGGTGGCGCCGCTGGTGGACGAGGTGGTGGCGCCCGGCACCGCGGTGGCGGCCCAGTGGCACCTGCACGTCTGCTCGCTGCCGCTGATCTTCGCCCCGCAGGTGCCGCCGCTGCCGCCGCTGGCCCCGGAGCCCGCGCGGGTGGAGCGGCTGCGCGCGGCCGTCGCCGGACCAGGCTTGAAGGTCGGCATCATCTGGTCGGGCTCCGTCACCTTCGGCGCCAACCACTGGCGCGCGGCGGGGCTGGGGCGCTTCCTGGACAGCTTCCGCTGGCCCGGGGTGCGGCTGTTCTCCCTCCAGAAGGGCCCGCCGGAGGCGGAGCTGGCCGCCCACCCCCTGCGCGGCGCCGTGACCGACCTGGCGCCCCTGCTGCGCGACTTCGCCGACACCGCGGCCGCGCTGTCCCTGCTGGACCTGGTGATCATGACGGACAGCGCGGTGGCGCACCTGGCGGGCGCGATGGGCCGGCCGGTCTGGGTGCTGCTGGGCCGCGCGCCGCACTGGCTGTGGGGCACGGGGCGCGAGGACAGCCCGTGGTACCCGTCGCTGCGCCTGTTCCGCACCCCGCCCGGCCCGCTGGCCTGGGACGGCGTGTTCGACCGCGCCGCCGCCGCGCTGCTGGAGCGCGCCACCACCAAGGCCGGCGCCGCGCATGGAGAATGCGAAGGCGAATAGCCGAGCCGGCCCCCTTCAGGGGGCCGAAGCCAAGGCCGCGGACGCGGCCGCCCGGCGTAGCCGCCCAAAGGGCGGCGATGAGGGCCCAAAAACCGGACGACGGAGATTCCCTGAAGGCAAAGCCTTCAGGGAATCTTGGTCGTCCGCGCGGCCGCCATCAGCGCCCGGGGCCGGCTCGCCTTCTCCACGATGCCCGAGATGCCCTCGCGCCGCTCCAGCTCGCCCCAGATCGCCGAGGGGTGGATGCCCGCGTCCACCAGCAGCACCAGCAGGTGGTACACCACGTCCGCCGCCTCGCCGACGATGGCCTCGCCGTTGTGGGCCACGGCCTCGATCACCAGCTCCACCGCCTCCTCGCCCAGCTTCTGCGCCACCTTGGCGGTGCCGCGCTTCAGCAGCCGGGCGGAATGGGAGGTGGCGGCGTCGCCCGAGACGCGGCGGCCCTCGATCGTGTCCCACAGCCGGTGCAGCACGGCCACGTCGCCCGAGGGGCGCGCGGGCGCGAGCGGGGCGAGCGCCGCCGCCTCGGCCTTGCGGATCGCCTTGGGCAGCTTGCCCCTCGCCGGCGGCACCGCGTCGGGCACCGGCAGCTTCACTTTTTTCTTCACCGTCTTGGCCATCAGCCGCCCAACTCCCCCAAGAACACCATCACGCCGCGTCCCTCACCACCCGCACCGGGAAGCCCGCCGCGGCCAGCGCCGCCTTCGCCTGCCCGATGCGGTACACCCCGTCATGGAACACGCTCGCCGCCAGCAGCCCCGTCGCGCCCACCCGCGCGCCTTCGACGAAGTGCTCCAGCGTGCCCACGCCGCCCGAGGCCACCAGCGGCAGCCGCACCGCCTGGCGGATGCGCCGCAGCAACTCCAGGTCGAACCCCGCCTTCGTGCCGTCGCGGTCCATGGAGGTGAGCAGGATCTCCCCCGCCCCGCAGGCTTCCATGCGCTGCGCCCAGCCGATGGCGTCGATCCCCGTCGCGCGCCTTCCGCCATGGGTGAAGATCTCCCAACGGCCTTCCGCCACCTGCTTGGCGTCCACCGCCACCACGATGGCCTGCGAGCCGAAGGCCTCCGCGCAGCGCGTCACCAGCTCCGGCTCGGCGATGGCGGCGGAGTTGATGCTGGCCTTGTCGGCGCCCGCCAGCAGCAGCTTGCGCACGTCCTCCACGCTGCGCACGCCCCCGCCGACGGTGAGCGGGATGAACACCCGCGCCGCCGTGCGCGCCACCACGTCCAGCATGGTGTCGCGGTTCTCGTGGCTGGCGTTGATGTCGAGGAAGGTGACCTCGTCCGCCCCCTGCGCGTCGTAGGCCGCGGCCTGCTCCACCGGGTCGCCGGCGTCGCGCAGGCTCAGGAAGTTCACGCCCTTGACGACGCGGCCATCCTTCACGTCGAGGCATGGGATGATGCGCAGGGCCAGCGGCATCGGATGAATTCCCGGCTTGTCCAGAAGCGGGAATGCCCCTGGGGGCATGGGATTGGAACCGCGCCCGCCCGCGGTCAAGCGGGGCTTCTACGCAGCCGCCAGCGCCAGCGCCGCCGCGGGCTCGATGCGCCCGTCATACAGCGCGCGCCCCAGGATGCAGCCGGCCACCGCGCCCGTGGCCTTCAACGCGCGGATGTCCTCCAGCGAGGCCGCCCCGCCCGAGGCGATGACCGGCACCGGCGCCGCGCGCCCGAGTGCCGCCGTCGCCTCGACGTTCACGCCGGCCAGCATGCCGTCGCGCGCGATGTCGGTGAAGACGATCGCGGCCACGCCGGCATCGGCGAAGCGCAAGGCGAGGTCGCGCGCCGTCACCTCGCTCGTCTCGGCCCAGCCTTCGGTGGCCACCATGCCGTCGCGCGCGTCGATGCCCACGGCGACGCGGCCGGGAAACGCCTTCGCCGCCGCGCGCACGAAGCCCGGGTCCTTCACCGCGGCCGAGCCGAGGATGAGGCGCGACACGCCCGCCGCGATCCAGGCCTCGGCCGTCGCCATGTCGCGGATGCCGCCGCCCAGCTGCACCGGGGCCGCCGTCGCCGCCAGGATGCCGCGCACGGCGGCGGCGTTGGCGGGCTGGCCGGCGAAGGCGCCGTCCAGGTCCACCACGTGCAGCCAGGGAAAGCCCTGCGCGGCGAAGGCGGCGGCCTGCGCGCCGGGGTCGGCGCCGAACACCGTCGCCTGGTCCATCGCGCCGCGCTTGAGCCGCACCACCTGGCCGCCCTTGAGGTCGATCGCCGGATACAGGGTGAAGCTCATTCGTGCAGTCCCAAGGCGGCCCCGGTGGAGCGCCCCCGCGGCGTCTCCAACAGACGAAAATAGAAGAAGCCCTCGATCGTGGCGCCGTTCACCCGGGCATAGGCGGGGTGGATGCCCCAGCGGGTGTAGCCCAGCCCCTCGAACAGGGTGATCGCGGTGGCCTGCGTAGCCCGCACGTCGAGGTTGATGACGCGGATGCCGGCGGCGGCCGCGCGCTCCTCCACGCGGCGCACCAGCAGGCGCGCCAGGCCGTGGCCGCGGGCATAGGGGGCGATGAAGGCGTGGGACAGCGTGGCGCTGAACGCCTGCGCCTCGTTGTTGCGCGGGGGGCGGACCAGCTGCGCGCTGCCCACCACCTCGCCATCCAGGCGCGCGACGTAGAGCTCGCGCTCGGGCACCAGCAGCACGCCGCGGAAGTGGCGTTCGAGGGCGGTGCGGCTCTGCGCCTCCACCCAGCCGAAGCCGCCGCCCTCCACGATGGCGGCGTTGGTCGCCTCGCACAGCGCCGCCATGTCGTGGTGGTCGAGCGAATCGGCGCGCTCGACCTCCAGCCGGTGCGTCACGGACGCCATTGCAGGAAATTCCGCAGGAGGGTGAGGCCGAGGGCGGCGGATTTCTCCGCGTGGAACTGCGTCGCCACCACCGTGCCGTGGCCGACCACCGCCGTCACCGGCCCGCCGTAGTCCGTGGTGGCCAGCACGTCGCCGGGCTCCGCGCCGGTCCAGGCGTAGGAATGGACGAAATAGGCGTGGTCGCCGTCGCGGATGCCGGCCAGCACGGGGTGCGGCCGGTGGATGCTCAGCGCGTTCCAGCCCATCTGCGGCAGGGGCAGGGGGGTGCCGTCGGGCGCGCGGGGGTCCATAGGGGCCACCACGCCGGGCATCCAGGCCAGGCCCGGCGTCTCGCCATGCTCCAGCCCCTTCTGCGCCAGCAGCTGCATGCCGACGCAGATGCCCAGCATCGGCTTGCCGCGCACGCGGACCGCCTCGTAGAGCCCGGCCACCATGCCGTCCAGCGCGTCCAAGGCGGCGCGGCATGCGGCGAAGGCGCCCTGGCCGGGCAGGATGATCGCGTCCGCGTGGCGCAGCGTCTCCGCCTCGCGCGTCAGCTCCACCTGGACCTCGCCCTCCGCCGCGCGCTCCACGGCGCGGCGGACGGAGGCGAGGTTGCCCGAACCGGGGTCCACCAGCGCGATGCGCCTCACCGCCAGGCCTCCCGCAGCGCCGGCTCGCGATGCCACAGCCGCGCCAGGGCGCCTTCCTCGTCATCCGCCAGCACGACGTGCCTGAGGCGCCAGCCGCGCCGCTCGCGCGTCCAGCGCAGCAGGTCGCGGCCGTGGAAGCCCAGCAGCAGCTGCACGGCGAGCGTGAGCGCGACGCCGCCCGCACCGGGCACGAAGGCCAGCGCCACCTCGGCCGCCAGCACGACGAGCGCGGCCAGCCAGCAGCGGTGCCAGAGGAGCCACAGCGGCCCGAACAGGAAAGCCCACACGGAGAAGCCCTCGCGCAGCAGCAGCGGGCGCGGGCCGGGGCGCGGCGGCAAGTGGAGCGTCCAGGCGCGCATCACCCCTCCAGGCTCCCCTTGGTGGAGGGGATGGCGCCCGGCGCCCGCGGGTCCTGCTCCAGCGCCATGCGAAGGGCGCGGGCGACGGCCTTGAAGCAGGCCTCGGCCACGTGGTGCGCGTTGGTGCCGGCCTTCAGCGTCACGTGCAGGGTGATGCCGGCGTTGAAGGCGAGCGCGCGGAAGAACTCCTCGAACAGCTCCGTGTCCATCTCGCCGATCTTGGGGCGCAGGAAGGATACGTTCCAGGCCAGGAACGGCCGGCCGGAGATGTCCAGCGCCGCCTCGGCCAGCGCCTCGTCCATCGGCAGGATGGCGTGGCCGTAGCGGCGGATGCCGCGCTTGTCGCCCAGCGCGCGGTGCAGCGCCTGGCCCAGCACGATGCCGCAATCCTCCGTCGTGTGGTGGAAGTCGATGTGCAGGTCGCCCGTCGCGGCGAGGTCCAGGTCCAGCAGGGCGTGGCGGGCCAGGGCGTGCAGCATGTGGTCCAGGAAGCCGATGCCGGTGGCGACCCGCGCCTCCCCGGTGCCGTCCAGGCTGAGCGTCGCGGTGATGTCCGTCTCGGCCGTCCTGCGCGCGACGGTTGCGGTGCGGGTGTCCATGGGCGCTGTCTAGTCCCGCCGCGCGCGCGTGGCTACAACCCGGCCCATGACACCCGCTGCCTTCCTGGACCGCGACGGCGTGCTGATCGAGGACACGGGCTTCCCGCATCGCCCCGCGCAGGCGCGGATGGTCCCCGGCGCCTGGGCGGCGGTGCGGCGGCTGAACGCGGCGGGGTTCTTCGTCGCCGTGGTCACCAACCAGTCCGGCGTGGCGCGCGGCCTGTTCGGCGAGGCGGAGGTGGCCGCCATGCACCTGTGGCTGCGCGAACAGGCGCGGGCGGCGGGCGCGCGGCTGGACGCCTTCGCCCACTGCCCCTTCCACCCCACGGATGGCACGGGCGCCTACCGCCGCGAATCGCCCCGCCGCAAGCCGGGAGGGGGCATGATCGAGGACCTGCTGCGCTTCTTCCCCATCCGCCGCGAGGGCTCGCTGCTGATCGGCGACCGCGCGACCGACATGGGGGCCGCCGCCGCCGCCGGCATCCCCGGCCACCTGTTCGCGGGCGGCGACCTGGACGCATTCGTGAAGGGCATCATCCCGTGAGCCTGCTGGCCGACCTGTATCCCTGGACCAAGGCGATGCACCTGATCGGCGTCATCGCCTGGATGGCGGGGCTGTTCTACCTGCCGCGCCTCTACGTGAACCACCACCGGGTGCCGCGCGGGGGCGAGGAACACGCGCGCTTCGTGGGCATGGAGCGCCGGCTGCTGCGCGGCATCATGAACCCCGCGATGATCTGGACCTGGACCTTCGGCCTGCTGCTGGTGGCCACGCCCGGCATCGTGGACTGGCGGGCGGGCTGGTGGCACGCGAAGCTGCTGTCGGTGATCCTGATGACCGCCTTCCACATGTTCCTGGCTGCCCAGCGCCGCGGCTTCGAGGCGGATGGCCGCCCGCTGACGGAGCGCGCCTGGCGCTGGTGGAACGAGGCGCCGACGGTGCTGATGATCGTCATCGTGGTGATGGTGATCGTGAAGCCGTTCTGAGCCCCATGGTTGACGCCGCCGCCCCGCCTCCCTAGCTTGCACCCCGCCGGCGCCCCGCGTGCCGGTCCCTCCCAAGCCGCCGTCACGTCAGCACCCCGCGGGGCCTGCCGTGCCCGCGCCCCTGCATCCCGCTCTGGATTCCCGATGCACCTTTCCGAACTCAAGGCCAAGTCGCCGCCCGACCTCCTCGCCTTCGCGGAGGAGCTCGGCGTCGAGAACGCCTCCGTGCTGCGCAAGCAGGACATCATGTTCGCCGTCCTCAAGACCCTGGCCGACAACGACCAGGCGATCTACGGCGACGGCACGCTGGAGATCCTGGCCGACGGCTTCGGCTACCTCCGCTCCCCGCAGGCGAACTTCCTGCCCGGGCCGGACGACATCTACGTCTCCCCCGCCCAGGTGCGCCGCTTCGGCCTGCGGACCGGCGACACGGTGGAAGGCCAGATCCGCGCGCCCAAGGATGGCGAGCGCTACTTCGCCATGCTCAAGGTCACCACGGTGAACTTCGAGGTGCCCGAGGCGCTGCGCCACCGCATCAACTTCGACAACCTGACGCCGCTCTACCCCAGCCGCCGCCTGCTGATGGAGACGCCGGAGGCCGAGGCCCCCGCCCGCGCCGCGACCGGCGGCAAGGAGCCCAAGGGCCCGATGAAGGACATGACGCACCGCGTCATCGACCTCATCGCCCCCATCGGCATGGGCCAGCGCGCGCTGATCGTGGCCCCGCCGCGCACCGGCAAGACGGTGATGCTGCAGACCATCGCCAAGTCCATCACGGCGAACAACCCCGACGTCTTCCTCATCGTGCTGCTGATCGACGAGCGGCCCGAGGAAGTCACCGACATGGCCCGCACCGTGCGCGGCGAAGTGGTGGCGAGCACCTTCGACGAGCCGGCGACGCGCCACGTCCAGGTGACGGAGATGGTGCTGGAGAAGGCCAAGCGCCTGGTCGAGCACAAGCGCGACGTGGTGATCCTGCTGGATTCCATCACCCGCCTGGGCCGCGCCTACAACTCGGTGGTGCCGTCCTCGGGCAAGGTGCTGACGGGCGGCGTGGACGCCAACGCGCTGCAGCGCCCCAAGCGCTTCTTCGGCGCGGCGCGCAACATCGAGGAGGGCGGCAGCCTCACCATCATCGCCACCGCGCTGATCGACACCGGCTCGCGCATGGACGAGGTGATCTTCGAGGAGTTCAAGGGCACCGGCAACTCGGAGATCGTGCTGGACCGCAAGCTCTCCGACAAGCGCGTCTTCCCGGCCATCGACATCACCAAGTCCGGCACCCGCAAGGAGGAGCTGCTGGTGGACCGCGGCACGCTGTCCAAGATGTGGGTGCTGCGCCGCATCCTGAACCCGATGGGAGTGCAGGACGCGATGGAGTTCCTCCAGGACAAGCTGAAGTACTCCAAGACCAACCAGGACTTCTTCGACGCGATGAACACCTGACGCCCCCTCACCCCGCCTCCGGCGCCACCCCGGCGGCGAGGGCGAGGCGGGTCAGCTCCGGCAGGCTCCCCGCCCCGATCTTGGCGAGGACGCCGCCGCGGTACTCCTCCACCGTGCGCGGGCTCAACCCCAATTGCCGGGCGATGCCCTTGTTGGGCCGGCCGGCCAGCATGGCGCGCAGCACCTCCATCTCCCGCGGGCTGAGCCGGGCGATGCGGCGCTCCGCCTCCGCCGCCTCGGCCAGGTCCGGGCAGGGGGCGGGGGCGCGGCGCAGCGCCTCGCCCGCCGGCTTCTCCAGCACGTCGCAGGCCCCGGCCTGCATGGCGCGCACCGCCAGCGCCACGGTGGCGTGGCCCGTCAGCAGCACCACGGCGTGGCGCAGCCGCCGGGCCGCAATCTCGCGCTGGACGGACAGGCCGCAGGGCCCGGGCATCCGCAGGTCCAGCAGCACGCAGCCGGGCGGCAGGGCATCCGCGGCCTCCAGGAAGGCGGCGCCGTGCGGGAAGCCCTCCGCCCGGTGGCCTGCCGCGCGCAGCAGCCGCACCGCGGCCTCGCGCTGCACCGGCTCGTCCTCCACCACGTAGCAATCGCCCACCGTTCCCGGCATGGTCACCCGCAGCCCGCAAGAACCCGTCCACCAACGCCCTGCCGGCCCCGCGGTTCCACCGGCGCGGCCCCCGTGCCGCTACGGGTGCCCCGCCGCGCCGCCGCCTCCCACCTCCCCTCCTCCCGCCGGCCCCTCCCCGGGGCTGGATCCGGAACCGGAGGACACCACGCGATGAGCACGACGAACCGCACCTTCCACCCCCGCGCGCTGCTGCTGGCCGGGGCCGCGGCCCTCGCCCTGGCGGGCACCGCGCAGGCGCAGAACACCCCCGGCAGCGCCATGGGCACCGCCGCCGGAGGCGGCATGGGCACCGCCGCCGGAGGCGGCATGGGCACCACCACCCAGCCCCCGGGCGCGGCTTCGGCCACGGGCGTGGCCGACCAGCTCCGCGCCGTCGAGCGCTCGCTGCGCCAGGCCGGCGAGCAGCTGGGCATGGGCGGGGAGGCGCAGCCCAACTTCGCCCAGGCGCGCACCGCGGTGCAGGCCGGCCAGGAGGTGCTGGGCCGCGTGCCGCAGGACCACCAGGGCGCGGGAGGCTTCGGCGCCGCCCGGCGTGAGCTGGCCGAGGCGCTGCAGGCCCTGGGCGGCGACCAGCCCGACCGCCAGCGCGCCGCCACCCAGCTGCGCGAGGCCGCCGATTCCATGGCCGCGCTGATGCCGGGCATGGGCGGCACCGCCGCGGCCTCGGCCGGCACGGCGATGGGCCAGACGCAGGTGCAGGTGGAGCAGCGCGCGCCGCAGATCGCCGTGCAGCAGCAGCCGCCGCAGATCACGGTCAACCAGCCGCCGCCCCAGGTGACGATCGTCCAGCCGCCCCCGCAGGTGACGATCAACCAGCCCGAGCCGCGGGTGACGGTGCAGCAGGCCCAGCCGCAGGTGCGGGTGGAGCAGGCGCAGCCCCAGGTCACCGTGCAGCAGCAGGGCCAGCCGCAGGTGACCATGCAGCAGACGGGCCAGCCGCAGGTGCGGATGGAAGGCCAGGACCGTCAGAACCAGGCCGGGCTGCAGGACCGCAGCCTCCAGGGCCAGGCCCCGGCGGTGGCCAACGCGCAGTCCGGCGCGATGGCGCCCGGCGCCGCGGGCGGTGCCGCGAACGTGCAGCGCACCACCACCTCGCCGGCCGCCGCCATGTCGCGCGAGGACGCCCAGCGCCTGATCGGCACCAACGTGGTGGGCCGCAACGGCCGCGACGCGGGCGAGGTCCGCAACCTGGTGCTGGACGCCTCGGGCCAGGTGCGCGGCGCGGTGGTGGAGTGGGGCGGCTTCCTGGGCCTGGGCACGCGCGAGGCGATCGTGCCGCTCGACCGCATCACCATGCAGGCGGGCAACGGCCGGGCCGAGCTGGCGATGACGCGCGAGGAGCTGGAGGCGCTGCCGCGCTTCGAAAGCAACCGCCTGGCCGAGCAGGGCCGCACCCAGGGCTGGGGCGACAACCTGCGCTTGGCCCGCTGACGGCGGATAGCGTCCGGATGGCATCATCCGGACGCGTGACGATGCCGCGAGGACGATGGTCCGAGGCCGCGTCATGACGGGCGCGGGGTGCCGCAAGGTGCCCCGCGCCGCCTTCCCGGCTCAGCCGGGGGTCTTCACCAGCAGCTTCACCTCTTCCATCGCCTCGGCGAAGCGCTTGTTCAGCACGCCCACCGCCTCGCCGTTGCTCTTCTGGATGAGGTCGGCGATCTCCTTCATGTTCGCCACCGCGCGCTCGTAGGCCGTCTTCATCACCTCGGCCTGCTGCGCCGCCTTCGCCTGGGGCGAGGCCTCGCCGCTCGCCATGCGCTGCGCCGCCTCCGTCATGTCGGCGACCGACTGCTGCAGGATCTCCATGTTGCGCTTGGCGATCGCCTGCGCGCCTTCCAGCGCCACGCGGTTGGCGTGGGCCAGCGCCTCCATGTTGCGCTTCTGCGCCTCGGCGAAGGCCGACATGTCGGGCATCTTCATCTGCCCGAAGCTTTTCATCATCTCGTCCATGTTGAAGCCTGACACGCGCGCATCCCTCCTGGGCCGGAGATCGGCCTGTCGGTAGGTTAAGGAGGCGGGGGCCGGCGGTCAAACGGCTTCGGTCGGCGCCCCGTCCGGACCCGCGTCCGATGGCGCCGCGGCCTCGGCCATCACCGCCGCGTCCGCATCCGCGACCACCGGCGGCTCCGCATCCGGCCCGTCCAGCCGCAGCCAGCGCGCCGCGCGCTCCGCCTGGTCCAGCGCGCGGTCCAGCGCGGCCATGGTGGGGGACAGGTCGGCGCTCTCGTCGCCCTCCCAGGCGCGGATCGTCGCCAGCCACACCAGCACCAGCCCCTGCACCCGCGCCGCGCCCCGCGGCCCGCTCGCCTCCAGCCCCGCCGCCTCCAGCATCCACGCCATGGAGGTGGAGAGGTGCGGCGCCAGGAACAGCGCGGTCAGCGGCGCGCGCGGCAGGTCCTCCAGCAGGCGCACCACGCCGGCGCGGTGGCGCTGCATCTCGTCCACCCGGCGCATCAGCACGTCGAACAGCCGGTCGCGCGGGGTGGCCAGGGGGTCGGGCACCGTGCCTTCCAGCACCGCGGCATCCGCCAGGCGCCCATGGGCCAGCAGCATGTCCTGCGGGCCGGCGAAGCGGCGGCGCAGGGCGGCGATGTCGGTGCCGGCCTCCGCCGCCACCTGGCGCATGGACAGGCCGTGCCAGCCCGAGGCGGCCAGGGCGCGCCAGAAGCCGGCGAGGATCGCGTCATCGGAAGGGCTCATGCGGCGCAAGGTGGGCGCGCGCGCGCCGTCCTGCAACCGCTAACCGCCGCTGGTGTGCCAGCGCCGCAGCGCCAGCCGCTGCACGAGACCCAGGAGGGCGAACAGCGCGATCCCCGCCGCCGAGATGAGCGCGAGGGCCGCGAACATCCGCGGGATGCGCAGCTGGTAGCCGGCCTCCAGGATGCGGAAGGCCAGCCCCGACCCCGCGCCCCCCGCGCCGGCCACGAATTCCGCCACCACCGCGCCGATCAGCGCCAGCCCGCCGGCCACCCGCAGCCCCGCCAGGAAGAAGGGCAGCGCCGAGGGCAGCCGCAGCCACAGCAAGGCCTGCCAGCGCGAGGCGCCGTGCAGGCGGAACAGGTCCCGCAGGTTGGGGTCGGCGCTGTTCAGCCCCAGCACCGTGTTGGACAGGATGGGGAAAAAGGCCACGATCCAGGCGCAGACCAGCAGCGCCACCGTCACGCTGTCCACCCAGATCAGCAGCAGCGGCGCGATGGCGACGATGGGCGTCACCTGCAGCACCACGGCCAGCGGGAACAGCGCGCGTTCCAGCACGCGCGACTGCGCGAGGATCACCGCCAGCCCCACCCCGCCCGCCACCGCCAGCAGCAGCGCCAGCAGGGCGATCCGCAGCGTCGCCAGCAGCGAGGTCCACAGTAGCGGCCAGTCCGCCACCAGCGCGCCCCAGATCGCCACCGGCCCGGGCAGGACGTAGTGCGGCACGCCGTTCCAGCGCACCAGCGCCTCCCACAGCGCCAGCAGCGCCAGCAGCACCAGGGCGGGCAGGGCGCGCTCCGTCACGCCGCCGCTTCCAGCGCGTCGCCCGCCGCGCGCAGCCGGGCGGCGAAGGGCGGCTCGCTGCGCGCGTGGCGTCCGCGTGGCAGTTCGGGAAAATCCAGCAGCGCGGAAAGCCGCCCCGGCCGCGGCGCCAGCACCGCCACGCGGTCGGCCAGGTACGCGCTTTCCGCCGTGGAATGGGTGACGAACAGCACCGTGGTGCCGCGCGCCGCGCGCACGGCCAGCAGGTCGTCGTTGAGCTTCGCCCGCGTGATCTCGTCCAGCGCGGCGAAGGGCTCGTCCATCAGCAGCAGCGGCGGGTCGGTCACCAGGGCGCGGGCGATGGACACGCGCATCCGCATCCCGCCCGACAGCGTGCTGGGGAAGGCGCGCTCGAACCCCGCCAGCCCCAGCGCCTCCAGCGCCGCGGCCGCCCGCGCGTGGCGCTCGGCGCGCCCCATGCCGGCGATCCGCAGCGGCAGCGCCACGTTGTCCAGCGCGCTGGCCCAGGGCATCAGCGTGGCGTCCTGGAACACGAAGCCGATCTGCGCGGGCCGCCCGGCGGGCCATTCCACGCGGCCCTCGGACGGCGCCAGCAGCCCGGCGACGATCCGCAGCAAGGTGGACTTGCCGCAGCCCGAGGCGCCGAGGATGCACAGCACCTCGCCGCGCGCCACCTCCAGCGAGACGCCGGACAGCGCCTGCACCCCGCCGGGGAAGCGGTGGCCGATGCCGCGCAGAGCAAGCAGCGTCACACGGGTCGGCCGCGCACGGCGCGGCCCGCCGCCCATGCGCCGTGTCCACCGGCGCGCGCCCGGCGCGGCGCCAGCCAAGCGGCCGGAGGCCGCGCCCGGCGCCTGAGGGCCAAGCCCCGCCTCACCCGCGCCCGATGCCCTTGTTCACCAGCGACAGGTCGAAGGCCCGCCGCCAGTCCAGGCCGCGCGGCACCACGTCCACCTCCGCCATCGCCGCGTGGAAGCGGCCCCAGCGCTCCTCCGTCATCGCGCCGATGCCCAGCGCCAGCGCGTCGCCCGAGCGCACGATCCCCGCCTCGCCCATCATGCGCCGGCCGTGGTCCAGCAGCGCCTCCGTCATGTCCGGGTTGTCGCGCTTGATCAGCGCGTGCGCGTCGGCCGGGTTCGTCGCGGGGTCCAGGTACTGCGCCCAGCCCTGGAGGGTGGCGTCCACGAAGCGCTGCACCACCTCGCGCCGGTTGGCGAGCGTGGCGCGGCCGACCTGGATGGTCGTGTTGTAGTTCTCGAACCCCGCATCGGCGATCAGCAGCACCACCGGCTCCACGCCGGCCTGGCGGATGGTGAAGGGCTCGCTGCCCAGGTAGCCCTGCTGCACCAGGGTGCGGTCCGCCAGGAAGGGCTGCGGGTTGAAGGTGTAGGGGCGCACCTGCTCGTCGCGCAGGCCGTACTTGCGCGCCAGGAAGGGCCACCAGGTCGTGCGCGCCTGGGCGCCGACCAGCACGGTGCGGCCGCGCAGGTCCGCGAACCCCGAAAGCCCGGTGTTCGGGTGGCCGATGAGGACCTGCGCCTCCTTCTGGAAGATCGCGGCGACGGTCAGGAAGGGCAGCCCCTCGCGCACGAAGTTGAAGGATTCCAGCGCGCTGCCCATGGACATGTCCACGCGCCCGGCGATGAGCAGCTGCGCCGGGTTGACCTGCGGCCCGCCGGTCCGCAACTCCACCTCCAGCCCTGCCGCGCGGTACAGCCCGGCGGCGATGGCCTGGTAGAAGCCGCCATGCTCGGCCTGGGCGCGCCAGTCGGACAGGAAGCTCACGCGGTCCAGCCGCTGCGCGCGGGCGCGGCCGGGGGCGGCCAGCAGCAGCGGGCCGGCGGCGAGGCCCAGGGCGGCGCGGCGGTTCACCAGGAGGCGGGTCATGCGGGGCTCTCCGGCCAAGGTTGCTGCCTGTGTCATATCACTCCTTCGGCGCCCATTGGTGGCGCATCCGCAGCGCGGCGTAGCGCCGCACCTCCACGGGCCGCAGCAGCAGCGCGCAGCCCCAGCCGAAGCCCGCCCCGGCCAGCGCGGCGCGCGCCACCGCCGGCCCCTCGCCCAGCAGCGGCGGCAGGCCGGGAATGGCCACGGTCCCCGCCGCCACGCCCAGCGCCGCGCCCGCCAGCAGGTCCGGCAGGGGCGTGAAGCGCAGCACCGCGGCGATGGCGATGCCCCACAGCCCGCCCAGGCCGAGCTGCCCCGCCAGCAGCGGCCAGGCGCCGCCCGGGATGTCGCGCCGCAGGTCCCAGCCCGCGAAATCCGGCCGGCCCACCGCCTCGATCAACGCCGGCCACAGGTGCCCCACGTGGAACAGCAGGAAGATCGTGCCCTGGTGGAACACCCCCGCCGCGATGGCGCCCATGAGGAAGCCGCCGAAGATCACCTTGTTCACGCGCATGGCCCCGTCTGGACGCGAGCGCATCTTCGGGGGAGGCTGCGCGCGCGTCCATACGAAGGAGTGCGCGGGTGAACGGTGCCGAATCCCTGGTCCACACGTTGCTGAAGGGCGGCGTGGAGGTCTGCTTCGCCAATCCCGGCACCTCCGAGATGCACTTCGTCGCGGCGCTCGACCGCGTGCCCGGCATGCGCTGCGTGCTGGGCCTGCAGGAGAACGTGGTCACCGGCATGGCCGACGGCTATTGGCGCATGGCGGGCAAGCCCGCGGTGACGCTGCTGCATTGCGGCCCGGGCCTCGCGAATGGCCTCGCCAACCTGCACAACGCGCGCCGCGCGCGCAGCGGCATCGTCAACTGCGTGGGCGACCAGGCGACCTACCACCGCCCCTTCGACGCGCCGCTGACGGCGGACACGGAAGCCTTCGCGCGCGGCGTCTCCGCCTGGGTGCGGACCAGCAGCGTGGCGAAGGAGGTGGGGCGCGACGTGGCCGCCGCCGTGCAGGCCGCGCGCACCGCGCCGGGCCAGGTGGCCACCCTGATCCTCCCCTCCGACACCTGCTGGGACGAGGGCGGCGAGGTGGCCGAGCCCCTGCCGGTGCCCGAGGTGCAGCACGCCGACCCCATCGCCATCCGCAACGCCGCCCGCGTGCTGCGCGAGCAGCCGGGCGTGCTGCTGCTGCTGGGAGGCGCGCTGGCGCTGACCCCGGCGGCGCTGGAGCAGGCCTGGCGCATCAAGGCCGCCACCGGCTGCGACCTGCTGGCCGAGACCAGCAACGGCCGCTTCGCCCGCGGCCGCGGCCGCCCGCAGGTGGAACGCGTGCCCTACCCCGCCGACCTCGCCATCGAGCGGCTGGGGAAGGTGCGCCACATCATCCTCGCGGGCTCGAAGGGGCCGGTGGGCTTCTTCGCCTACCCGGACAAGCCCTCGCGCCACTACCCGGCCGATGCGGTGCTGACGCTGCTGGCGCGTCCCGAGCAATGCCCCGAATCCGCCCTGCGCGCGCTGGCCGACGAACTCGGCGCGCCCCCCGCCGCCATCCCCGACCCCGGCCCGCGCCCCGAGGCGCAGCGTGGCGCCCCCAGCCCCGAGGGCCTGGCCCTGACCATCGCGGCCCTGATGCCCGAGGGCACGGTGGTGGTGGATGAGAGCGTGAGCTACGGCCGCGGCTTCTTCCCCTGCACCCACGCCGCCCCCGAACATGACTGGCTGATGATCACGGGTGGGGCCATCGGCTGCGGCCTGCCGCTGGCGACCGGTGCGGCCATCGGCGCGGGCGGGCGGCGCGTGCTGAACCTGCAGGCCGACGGCAGCGCCATGTACACGGTGCAGGCGCTGTGGACCCAGGCGCGCGAGAAGCTGCCGGTCACCACCGTCATCATCTCCAACCGCAAGTACCAGATCCTGATCGGCGAGTACCAGAACGTGGGCGCCAACCCCGGCCGCACGGCGATGGACATGCTGGACCTGGGCAACCCGGACATCGGCTGGGTCGGCCTGGCGAACGCCATGGGGGTGGAGGCGGCCCAGGCCACCACGCTGGAAGGGCTGGCCGACCTGCTGCGCCAGAGCTTCGCCTCGCCCACGCCGTTCCTGATCGAACTGGTGGTGTGATGCCCATCGCCGTGGCGCGCGACGTGCCCGCCTTGCGGGCGGCGGTCGCGCGGCTGGGGCGGGTGGCGCTGGTGCCGACCATGGGCGCGCTGCACGAGGGCCACCTGGCCCTGGTGCGCGAGGCGCGGCGCCACGCCGACGCCGTGGTCGCCTCCATCTTCGTGAACCCCTTGCAGTTCACCGCCGCCGCGGATCTGGCGCGCTACCCGCGCGACGAGGCGGCCGACCTGGCGGCGCTGGAATCCGCCGGCTGCGCCCTGGCCTGGCTGCCCGCGCCGGAGGCGATGTACCCGCCCGGCTTCGCCACCGCCGTCGCCGTCGCGGGCCTGTCCGCGCGCTGGGAGGGCGAGCACCGGCCCGGCCATTTCGGCGGCGTGGCGACGGTGTGCTGCAAGCTGTTCGCCCAGACCGGCGCCCCCGTGGCCGTGTTCGGCGAGAAGGACTGGCAGCAATTGCAGGTGGTGCGCCGCATGGCCGCCGACCTGGACCTGCCGGTGCGGGTGCTCGGCCACCCCACGGTGCGCGAGGCGGACGGGCTGGCCATGTCGTCGCGCAACCGCTTCCTGTCGCCTGACGAGCGCGCCCGCGCCGCCGCCCTGCCCGCGGCGCTGCGCGAGGCGGCCGCGCTGCTGGCCGATGGCCGCCCCGCCACCACCGTGCTGGAAGCGGCCGAGGCGAAGCTGCACGCGGCCGGGATGGAAACGGACTACCTGGCCTTGGTGGACGGCGCGACGCTGGAGCCGCTGGCGGTTACGGCCCCAGGCGCGCGGCTGCTGGCCGCGATGTGCCTGGGCTCGGTGCGCCTGCTGGACAACTGGCCCGTGGGCTGAATCAGCGCGTGGGAACCGGCGGGTCCTGCGCGTAGTCGTAGAAGCCCTTGCCGGTCTTGCGGCCGTGCCAGCCGGCCTCGACATACTTCACCAGCAGCGGGCAGGGGCGGTACTTGCTGTCCGACAGCCCGTCGTAGAGCACCTGCATGATGCTCAGGCAGGTATCCAGGCCGATGAAGTCCGCCAGTTCCAGCGGGCCCATCGGGTGGTTCGCGCCCAGCTTCATCGCCGTGTCTATCGAGCGGATGTCGCCCACGCCCTCGTACAGCGCGTAGACCGCCTCGTTGATCATGGGCACCAGGATGCGGTTGACGATGAAGGCCGGGAAGTCCTCGGCCACCGCGGTCTGCTTGCCCAGGCGCTTGGCCAGGGCGTCCACCGCCTGGAAGGTCGGCTCGTCGGTGGCGATGCCGCGGATGATCTCCACCAGCTTCATCACCGGCACCGGGTTCATGAAGTGCATGCCGATGAACTTCTCGGGCCGGTCCGTGCCGGCGCCGAGGCGGGTGATGCTGATGCTGCTCGTGTTGCTCGCCACCATGGCGGAGGGCTTGAGGTGCGGGCACAGCGCCTTGAACACCGCGTGCTTCACCGCCTCCTTCTCGGTGGCGGCCTCCACCACGAAGTCGGTGTCGTGGAAGGAGGCGTAGTCGGTGGAAGTGGTGATGCGCGCCAGCGCGGCGTCACGCTCCTCGGCCGTGATCAGCTTGCGGCCGATCTGGCGCTCCATGTTGCGCGCGATGGTCGCCACCGCCTTGTCCAGCGCGGCGGGGTTGATGTCCACCATCGCCACCGGCAGCCCGGCCAGGGACGCGACATGGGCGATGCCGTTGCCCATCTGCCCGGCGCCGATGATGCCCAGCGTGCGGATCTCGGGCACCTGGACGACGCCCTCGGGCGTGGGGGCGACGCGGATGGTCATGTCTTCTCTCCGTCAACGGGCAGTGGGGCGCAGCGGGGCGCCAGCTTCGTCAGAACCAGCGAAAGCCCTTCGCCATCAGGGCGGCGAGGCCGAGTGCCGAGGCGATGATGGCGCCGAACAGGATGCGGAAGTCGCGGTCCTGCTTGTCGCGGAGGTCGCGCGCGCCATCCTTCAGCTCCTTCAGCGTCGCGTCGGTGGAGCGGGCGATCTGCTCCAGGACGGCGACGCGCTCGCGGGTGTCATCGGGCGGCATTCCGCCAACATCGCCTCCGCCGCCGCCGCTTTCAAGCGGCAAGCGCGCCTCGACCTCCCGCCGCGCATCTTCCGCCTCGACCAGGCGCAGGTGATCGGGCCGTCGGCTTCCGCTCATTCAAGGCCATCCAGCACGCCTTTGGCGCGGTTCAACGCATCGAGTGCGCGATTGAACGCGTCGTCGGCCCGAGTCTTGTCGCCGCTGTCCATTGCGACCTTCAGGTTCGCCACCGCCAGCGCGGCGTCCATCTGCGCGATGGCGAGCTGACGGACGGCATCAATCCAGGCCGGAGGCGACTGCTGCCGCAGCAGCGCCTTCGCCAGTGCGTCGGGCGACGGCGTCATCGCGCCTACTTCGCCAGCTCCGCCTCCAGCTCCGGCAGCAGCTTGAACAGGTCGCCCACCAGCCCGTAGTCGGCCACCTGGAAGATCGGCGCCTCCTCGTCCTTGTTGATGGCGACGATCACCTTGCTGTCCTTCATCCCCGCCAGGTGCTGGATGGCGCCCGAGATGCCGACCGCGATGTACAGCTCCGGCGCCACGATCTTGCCGGTCTGCCCCACCTGGTGGTCGTTGGGCGCGTAGCCCGCATCCACCGCCGCGCGCGATGCGCCCACGGCCGCGCCCAGCTTGTCGGCGATGCCCTCGATGAGGTGGAAGTTCTCCGCCGAGCCCATGGCGCGCCCGCCGGAGACGACGACGCGCGCGGCCGTCAGCTCGGGCCGCTCGCTCTTCTGCACCTCGGCGCCGACGAAGCTGCTCTTGCCCTCGCCCGCCACGGCCGCGATGGACTCCACCGGCGCGGAACCGCCCGTGGCGGCCACGGGGTCGAAGGAGGCGGCGCGGATCGTCAGCACCTTCTTCGCGTCGCTGCTCCGCACGGTGGCCAGCGCGTTGCCGGCGTAGATGGGGCGCACGAAGGTGTCGGCATCCACCACGCCCGCCACGTCGCTGATCGGCTGCACGTCCAGCAGCGCGGCCACGCGCGGCATCACGTTCTTGCCCGCCGCGGATGCCGGGGCCAGCAGGTGCGAGTAGCCGGGGGCCAGCGCCACCAGCAGCGCCGCCACCGGCTCGGCCAGGCGGTGCGCCAGCGCCGCGTCCTCGGCCAGCAGCACCTTGGCCACGCCGGGCAGGGCGGACGCGGCCGGGGCGGCGGCGGCCGCGCCCTCGCCCACCAGCAGCAGGTGGATCTCGCCCAGGGACTGCGCGGCGGCGACGGCCGAGCGCGTGGGCTGGGAGACGGCCGAACCGTCGTGGTCGGCGAGGATCAGGACGGCCATGCTCAGATCACCTTCGCTTCGTTGCGCAGCTTCGCCACCAGCTCCTGCACGGAACCCACCTTGGCCCCGGCCTGGCGCTTCGCCGGCTCCTCCACCCGCAGCACGGAAAGGCGGGGGGCGGGGTCCACGCCCAGGTCGGCGGGCTTCACCACCTCGATCGGCTTCTTGCGCGCCTTCATGATGTTGGGCAGCGAGGCGTAGCGCGGCTCGTTCAGCCGCAGGTCGGCGGTGACGATGGCGGGCAGGGCGAGGCGCACCGTCTCCAGCCCCCCATCCACCTCGCGCGTCACCAGCGCCTCCTCGCCGCTGACCTCGACCTTGGAGGCGAAGGTGCCCTGCGGCCAGCCCAGCAGCGCCGCCAGCATCTGGCCGGTGGCGTTCATGTCGTCGTCGATGGCCTGCTTGCCGAGGATGACCAGGGCCGGGCCTTCCTTCTCGACGATGGCCTTGAGGATCTTGGCCACCGCGATCGGCTCCAGCACGCCGTCATGCTCGACCAGGATGCCGCGGTCGGCGCCCATGGCCAGCGCGGTGCGGATCTGCTCCTGCGCCGCGGCGGGGCCGGCGGAGACGGCGATGATCTCGGTGGCGACGCCCTTCTCCTTCAGGCGCACCGCCTCCTCGACGGCGATCTCGTCGAAGGGGTTCATGGACATCTTGACGTTGGCGGTCTCGACGCCGGTGTTGTCCGCCTTCACGCGCACCTTGACGTTGTAGTCCACCACCCGCTTCACGGGGACGAGGAGCTTCATGGGCCGTTCCGCCTGCCTTGACTGAGCCTGATATGGGCGCGGAACCTATCTGTGGACCCCCCCGGCGGCAAGGGCCGGGCGGCGCCACGCCTTCCATCCCAGCACCAGCGCCGTCGCCACGCCGCCGGCCAGCAGCCCCAGCACGCCCGAGCCCGCGGCCATCACCACCCAGCCCAGCAGCCCGCCGCCCAGCGCCGCGCCCCAGCCTGCCAGCAGGTGCTCCGGCCCCGCCAGCCCGTATTCCGCCAGCCCGTGCAGCAGGATGCCGCCGCCCACCCAGATCATCGCGGCCGTGCCGATGACGGACAGCGCCTTCATCACCGCCGGCATGGCGTGCACCAGGCCGCGCCCCAGCGGGGCGGATGGCCCGCCGCGCGCCGCCAGCGCCACGCCCGCGTCATCCGCCTTCACCAGCAGGGCGACGGCGCCGTAGACCACGACCGTGATGCCCACGCCCACGACCAGCAGCACGGCCGCCTGCGTCCAGAACCTCGCCTCCGGCACGGTGGACAGCGCGATGGCCATGATCTCCGCGCTCAGGATCAGGTCGGTGCGGATCGCCTGCGCGACCTTCGTGCGCTCCAGCAGCGCGGGGTCCCCGGCGAGGTCCTCCTCCGGGCCGTGGTGGCTCACCAGGCCCAGCGCCTCCAGCAGCTTCTCCGTGCCCTCGAAGGCCAGGTACAGGCCGCCGGCCATCAGCAGCGGCGTGATGGCCCAGGGCGCGAAGGCGGCGAGCGCCAGGGCGGCCGGCAGCAGGATCAGCAGCTTGTTGCGGAAGCTGCCCCGGGCGATGGCCCAGATGATCGGCAGCTCGCGCGCCGGGCTCAGCCCCACGACGTAGCGCGGCGTCACCGCCGCGTCGTCTATGACGATGCCCGCGGCCTTGGCGCCGGCCTTGGCCGCGCCCGCCACCACGTCGTCCAAGCTGGCCGCGGCCAGCTTGGAGATGGCGGCGACGTCGTCGAGGAGGGCGAGCAATCCGGTGGCCATGCGCGTCCTAACCCTGGGGCGGCGACAAGGTTTGCGCGCCATGGGGGCAGAGGTCCAGCACCGCGCAGTCCCGGCATGCGGGGCGGTGGAAGTGGCACGTCCGCTGCCCGTGCCGCATGAACACCTGGTGGTCGTCATACACCATCTGCGCGTCCCATTCCGCCGGCAGCAGCGCCTCCAGCACCCGGTGCGCCGGGCCGACCGCGAGGTTGGCCGGGATGATGCCCAGCCGCTGCGCCACGCGGTGGTGGTGGCTGTCCACCGGCAACGCCCGCCCGCGCAGGGCGGAGAAGGACAGCACCGCCGCCGCCGTCTTCGGCCCCACGCCGGGCAAGGCTTGCAGCCAGGCGCGGGCGTCCGCGGTATCCATCGCCGCCAGGTGGTCCAGATCCAGCGCGCCCCGCGCCTCGGTGATGGCGCGCAGGGTGCGTTGCAGGGCGGGCGCCTTGGCCTCGGGCCAGGTGCAGGGGGACAGGGCGTCCTGCACATGGGCCGTGTCGGCGTCGCGCACCGCCTCCCAGCCGGGGAAGCGCTCGCGCAGGTTCATGAAGGCGCGGCGGCTGTCGGCGTTGCGGGTGCGGTGGGACAGCAGGGAGGACACCAGCTCGTCCAGCGGCGACAGCGCGTGGTGGTAGGTGATCGGGCAGCCGAAGACGCCGCACAGGCGGCGATGCACCTCCAGCAGCTTCGCCTGCGGCTCCATGACCGCAGGCAACGCGCGGGCCGCTCACCCGGCTGCGATGGCGAAGTCCCGCGTCAGCCGGCCTGTCAGCGCCGCCTGCGCTGCCAGGAAGGCGGCGGCGGCGGCGGGCTCGCTGCCCACCGGCACCATGCCGATGCCCGCCAGCCGTTCCATCGCCGCCGGGCGCAGCAGCGCGTCGCGCAGCGCCCGGTGCAGGCGCGCCACGACGTCGGCGGGCGTGCCGGCGGGGGCGAGGACGACGCCCCACTCGCTCCAGTCGTAGCCTTCCAGCCCCGCCTCGTGCAGCGTCGGCAGGTTGGGGAAGGCCGCCAGGCGCTCGCGCGTCGAGACGGCCAGGCCGCGCAGCCGCCCCTCCTGCACCATCGCCGCCGTGCTGCCGGCGGTGCCGATGTGGAAGTCCACCGTGCCGGCCAGCAGCGCCTGCACCGCCGGCCCGCCGCCGCGGAAGGGAACGTGCTCCACCTCGAAGCCCGCGAGCTGGCGCAGCAGCACGCCCGCGTAGTGGGTGGAGGCGCCGTTGCCGCCCGAGGCGTAGGTGAGCGGCCGCCCCGCCGCCGCCCGCGCCCGGCCGAGTGCGAGGAACTGCGCCGCATCCATCGCCGGCACGCCCGGATGGGTCGCCAGCAGCAGCGGCACGGTGGTGAGTTGCGTCACCGGCGCGAAGGCGGTGGCGTAGTCGAAGGGCAGGCCGCGCAGCAGGAAGGGCGCGGCGGCGTGCTGCGAGGCGTCGAACAGCAGCACGTGCCCGTCGGCGGGGCTGGCGGCGACGAGGCCGGCCGCGATGCTGCCGATGGCGCCCGCGCGGTTCTCCACCACCAGGGGCTGGCCCAGCGCCTCGCCCAGCGCGGGCGCCAGCAGGCGGGTGACGGTGTCGATGGCGCCGCCGGGCGGGAAGGACAGCACGGCGCGCATCGGCCGCGTGGGCCAGGCGGCGGCCTGCGCGGGGCGCGCGAAGGCGAGGGCGGGCGCGGCCAGCAGGGCGCGGCGCGAAGGCATCATGGTGGTTGTCCCGTCATGGCGCGCGACGGGCGTTTTCCCCTGCGCCCAGGATAGGCGGAATGGCGCCCGCGGCATAGCCTCGCACCCATGTCATCGAGAGACCTCATCGGCACCGGCGGGCGCTGGCCCGACCACCGCTGGCCCAACGGCGCGCGCCTCGCCGTCACCGTCGCCGTCAACTTCGAGGAGGGGGCCGAGCAGCAGGTGGGCGACGGCGACCCGCGCTCGGAAGCGGTGGGGGAGTTCGCCTCCGTCCTCGCGCCCGGCACGCGCGACCGCGGGCAGGAGCAGATGTTCGCCTACGGCCTGCGCGCCGGGCTGTGGCGCATGCTGGACGCGCTCGACCGCCACGGCGTCGCCGCCACCTTCCTCATGTGCGGGCGCGCGGTGGAGCGCAGCCCGTCCTTGGCCGCGGAGGTGGCGCGGCGCGGCCACGAATGCGCCGCCCATGGCTGGCTGTGGCGCCCCCAGGCCGACTACGCGACGCGCGAGGCGGAGGCGGCGGACCTTGACCGCTGCATCAAGGCCATCGCCGACGCCTGCGGCCGCCCGCCCGCCGGCTTCTTCTGCCGCGGCTCGGAAAGCGACTGGACGCGCGGCCTGCTGGCCGAGCGCGGCTTCCTCTACGCATCCAACGCCTTCGACGACGACCTGCCCTACCGCGACGCGGAGCACCCCGGCCTGCTGGTGGTGCCCTACGCGCTGGACAGCAACGATTCCAAGTTCTTCCACCCCAACGGCTTCGTGCGTGCGCGCGAGCTGGTGGAATACGCCGAGGATGCCCTGGCCACCCTGCTGGCCGAGGGCGAGCGCGGCCACCCGCGCCTGCTGAACCTCGGCTTTCACCTCCGCATCAGCGGCCGGCCCGGGCGCTTCCCCGCCTTCGAGGGGGTGCTGGAGCGCCTGGCCGCGCTGGGCGACCGCATCTGGATCGCCCGGCGCGAGGAGATCGCGCGGGACTGGCTGGCGGCCTATCCCGGCGCGCTCAAAGGTCCTTGAGCACCGCGTAGAGGTCGTTCTTGGCCTCGAAGCCGATGCCCGGCACGTCGGGCATGCGGATGCGGCTGTTCTCCACCGGCGTGCTGTCGGCGAAGCCGCCGAAGGGCGCGAAGACCTCCGGGTAGCTCTCGTTGCCGCCGAGGCCGAGGCCGACCGCGATGTTCAGCGCGAACTGGTGCCCGCCATGCGGCACGCAGCGCCGCGGGCTCCAGCCGTGCTCGCGCAGCATCGCCAGCGTGCGGAGGTATTCCACCAGGCCGTAGGACAGCGCGGGGTCGAATTGCAGCACGTCGCGGTCCGGCCGCAGCCCGCCGTGGCGGATCAGGTTGCGCGCATCGGCCATGGAGAACAGGTTCTCGCCGGTGGCGATGGGCGGCAGGTAGTGCTCGGCCAGCGTGGCGTGGGTGCTGAAGTCCAGCGGGTCCAGCGGCTCCTCGTACCAGCGCAGGCCGAAGGGCTGGATCGCGGCGGCGTAGGACAGCGCGGCGTGCAGCCCGAAGCGCCCGTTCACGTCCACGCAGAGCCGCGCGCCGTTGCCGTCCAGCAGCTTCAGCACCGCCTCGATGCGGCTGATGTCCAGCAGCAGCGCCTCGCGCAGCGGCATGCCGGGCGAGCCGCCGATCTTCATCTTCACCACCGAGTAGCCGAGGCCGAGGTAGCGCTTCATCTCCTCCACCAGGCCGTCCAAATCCTTGCCGGGGTGATAGTAGCCGCCGGCGGCGTAGATCCAGGCCTGCTCGTCCGCCTGCCCCTTGTTGTAGCGGTCGGCCAGCAGCTTCCACAGCGGCTTGTGCGCCAGCTTGGCCGCGGCGTCCCACAGCGCCATGTCCAGCACGCCCACGGCCACGCTGCGCTCGCCATGCCCGCCGGGCTTCTCGTTCGTCATCATCGCCGTCCAGGCGGGGACGGGGTCGAAGCCGTCATCGGCATGGGCCGGCAACTCGCCGGCCTCGGCGAGGCGCGGGATGAAGCGCTCGCGCAGCAGCCCTTCCTGCGCGTAGCGGCCGTTGGAGTTGAAGCCGTAGCCGGTGGCGGAGCGCCCGTCGCCGCTTTCCACCGTCACGGCGACGACGCTCGCCGTCATCTTGCTGAAATCAATGTAGGCGTTGGCGATGGCGCTGCTGATCGGCACCACGCCCTGGCGGATGGCGGTGATCTTCATCGTCAGATCGCCTTCGCCGCGCGCAGGGCCGACACCTCGTCCGGCGAGAAGCCGAATTCCGCCAGCACCGCGTCCGTGTGCTCGCCGCGCTCCGGCGTCGGCATGCGCGCGCATTCCACGCCGCCGATCTGCATGGGCGAGCGCACGAGGTTCACCGTGCCGAGCAGCGGGTGTTCGACGGGCATCTCCAGGCCCAGGTGCTTCACCTGCTCGTCCGCGAAGACCTGGTCCATCGAGTACACGGGGCCGCAGGGCACGCCCGCCTCGTTGAAGGCGGCCACCCATTCGGCGCTGGTGCGCGTTTCCAGCTTCGCCTGGAGCACGGCGTTGGTCTTGGCGCGGTTCGTGCTGCGCAGCTTGTCCGTGGCCAGGTCGGGGTCCTTCGCCTCCTCCTCGATCCCCAGCACGGCGACGATGCGCGCCCACATCTGGCCGCCGCCGCCGGCGATGTTCACCACGCCGTCGCTGGTGCGGAACAGCCCGGTGGGGATGGTGGTGGGGTGGTCGTTGCCGGCCTGCCTGGGCACCTCGCCCTTCATGGTCCAGCGGGTGGCCTGGAAGTCCATCATCGCCACCATCGCCTCCAGCAGCGAGACATGGACCCAGCGGCCCTTGCCCGTGCTCTCGCGCTCCAGCAGCGCCACCATGATGCCCAGCGCGCAGTAGAGCCCGGCCGTGAGGTCCGCCACCGGGATGCCGGCCCGCACCGGCCCCTGGCCCGGCAGGCCGGTGACGCTCATCAGCCCGCCCATGCCCTGCGCGATCTGGTCGAAGCCCGGCCGCTTCGCATACGGCCCGTCCTGCCCGAAGCCGCTGATCGAGCCGTAGACGATGCGCGGGTTCACCTCCGACAGCGCGTCGAAATCAATGCCCAGGCGCGTCTTCACGTCGGGGCGGAAATTCTCCACCACCACGTCGGCCTGCTCCACCATCCGCAGGAAGGCGGCGCGGCCCTCGGGCGCCTTGAGGTTGAGCGTGATGCCGCGCTTGTTGCGGTGGACGTGCTGGAAGTCCGGCCCGTGCCGCTCGCCGCCCAGGCCCTTGCCGGTGTCCACCTCGTCCGTCGCCTCGACCTTGATGACGTTGGCGCCCCAGTCGGCCAGCTGCCGCACGCAGGTGGGGCCGGAGCGCACGCGCGTGAGGTCGAGCACGGTGAAGCGGGACAGGGGCATCATGGACGGGTTCCTCCAGCGGTGGGGCGCATCTTCCACCCCGCGCGGAAGGCTGCAACCCTCCGCCCCCGGAAGGGAGACGCCGATGACCGAGGAATTGCTGTCCGAACGCCGCGGGGGCGTGCTCATGCTCACGCTCAACCGCCCCCAGGCGCGCAACGCGCTGACCTTCGGCATGTACGAGGGCATCGCCCGCGCCTGCGCCGAGGCCAGCGCGGACGATTCCATCCGGGCCCTGGTGCTGACGGGGGCGGGCGAGAAGGCCTTCGCCGCCGGCACCGACATCGGCCAGTTCACCAACTTCCGCACCGCCGACGACGCCATCGCCTACGAGGCGAAGATCGACCGCATCCTGACGGCCATCGAGGACTGCACGAAGCCCACCATCGCTGCCATCGCCGGCGCCTGCACGGGCGGGGGTGCCGCCATCGCCGCGGTGTGCGACCTGCGGATCGGCGCGGCCAATGCCCGCTTCGGCTTCCCCATCGCGCGCACGCTGGGCAACACGCTGTCCATGGCGAACCACGCGCGGCTGTCGGCGCTGCTCGGCCCCGCGCGGGTGACCGACCTGATCTTCACCGCGCGGCTGATGGAGGCCGACGAGATGCGCGCCGCCGGGTTGCTGGGCGAGATCCTGCCCGACCACGCGGCGCTGCAGGCCCGCGCCTGGGCGCTGGCCGAGACGGTGGCCGGCCACGCGCCGCTGACCCTGCGCGCCACCAAGGCCGCCCTGCGCCGCCTGCGCCCGGCACTGCCGGATGGCGATGACTTGGTGGCGATGTGCTTCACCTCAGCCGATTTCCGCGAGGGGGTGGAAAGCTTCCTGGCGAAGCGGACGCCGGGGTGGACGGGGCGCTAAGCGCCCACCCACCACCCCAGCCCCAGCAGCACCCCCACCGCCAGCACCGCCCACGGCCACCGCCGCGCCCCCGTGCGCGGCCGTTCCGCATCCGCCACCACCTCCGCCGGCAGCGCCCGCCGCGCCAGGCCCAGCAGCACGGGCAGCACCACCAGCTCGTCCAGCCAGCCGGCCAGCGGGATCACGTCCGGCACCACGTCCAGCGGCCAGACCAGGTAGGCGGCCGCCGCGAGCGCCAGCAGCCGCGGGCCCATCGGCGTGCGCCGGTCCCACAGCGCCGCCCACAGCACGCCGAGTGCCGCGGGCATCCGGCGGATGCGCGACAGGAACCTCATCCCTCCAGCTCCTCGCGCAGCATCTCCAGCCGCAGCCATTCCTCCTCGGCCGCCGCCAGCTTCGCCTCGCGCTCCGCCAGGCCGCGGGACTTCGCCTCGAAGCCCTTCGGGTCGCGGGCATACAGGCCCGGGTCGGCCAGCCAGTCGCGCAGCACCGCGATCTCCTTCTCCAGCAGGGCCATCGCCGCCGGCAAGGTTTCCAGCGCGTGGCGGTCCTTGAAGGTCATCCTCGCCGGCGCGGTTGCCTGGGCGCGCGCGGCCTGCGGCTTCGCGGCCTTCGCCTCGGCCGCCTTGGCCTCCACGCCCGCGCCGCGCTGGGCCAGCATGTCGGAATAGCCGCCGGCGTATTCCGTCCACCGCCCCTCGCCCTCCGCGAAGATCACGGAGGTGCAGACGCGGTCCAGGAAGTCGCGGTCATGGCTCACCACGATCGCCGTGCCGGCGTAGTCGGCGACCGTCTCCTCCAGCAGGTCCAGCGTCTCCAGGTCCAGGTCGTTGGTCGGCTCGTCCAGCACCAGCAGGTTCGACGGCGCGGCCAGCGCGCGGGCCAGCAGCAGCCGCCCCCGCTCGCCCCCCGAGAGCTTGCCGACGGGGGTGCGCGCCTGCTCCGCCCCGAACAGGAAGTCCTGCATGTAGCCGACGACGTGGCGCGGCTGGCCGTTCACCCACACCTGGTCGCCGCGCCCCTCCGTCAGCGTGTCGGCCAGGGTGGCGTTGGGGTCGAGGGCCGCGCGCATCTGGTCCAGCGTCGCCATCCGCAGGTTGCTGCCCAGGCGCACCGTGCCGGCATCGGGCGGCAGCGTGCCGGTCAGCATGCGCAGCAGGGTGGTTTTGCCCGCGCCGTTGCGCCCCACCAGCCCGACGCGGTCGCCCTTCAGGATGCGCGTGGAGAAGCCGCGCACCACGGGCACGCCGTCGAACGACTTCTCCAGCCCCTCGGCCGCCACCACCAGCGCGCCGGATTGCGCGGCCTCGGCGGCGACCATGGAAACGCTGCCCTGCGGCCCCACCCGGTCCCGGTGCGCCTGGCGCAACGCCTGCAACTCGCCCACGCGGCGCATGTTGCGCTTGCGGCGCGCGCTGACGCCGTAGCGCAGCCAATGCTCCTCGCGCACGATCTGGCGGGCCAGCTTGTGCGCGGCCACCTCCTCCTCCGCCAGCACCGTTTCGCGCCATTCCTCGAAGCGGGCGAAGCCCTGGTCGAGGCGGCGCGTCAGCCCGCGGTCCAGCCACAGCGTGGCGCGCGACAGCCGGCCGAGGAAGCGCCGGTCATGGCTGATCAGCACCAGCGCGCCGCGCATCGCCGCCAGCTCGCCCTCCAGCCACTCGATGGCCGGCAGGTCCAGGTGGTTGGTCGGCTCGTCCAGCAGCAGGATGTCGGGCTGGGGCGCCAAGGCGCGGGCCAGCGCCGCCCGCCGCGCCTCGCCGCCCGACAGGCGCGCGGGGTCCTCGGCGCCCGTCAGGCCCAGCCCTTCCAGCAGGGTGCGCGCGCGGTGCGGGTCGTCCGCCGGCCCCAGGCCGGACATGACGTAGGCTTCCACCGAGGCGTGGCCCGACAGGTCCGGCTCCTGCGGCAGGTAGCGCATGGTGGTGCCGGGCTGGACGAAGCGCGTGCCGGATTCCGCCTCCAGCTCGCCCGCCGCGATCCGCAGCAGCGTGCTCTTGCCCGAGCCGTTGCGCCCGACCAGCGCCAGCCGCTCGCCGGGCGCCACGGAAAGCCCCGCGGATTCCAGCAGCGGCCGCCCGCCGAGGGTGAAGCGGATGCCATCGAGGATGAGGACGGTGGGTGCAGCCATGCGGGGCGGATGGGGCGCGCGCCCCCTTGCGTCAAGGCCGCGCCCGCCGTCCCATGCGGCAAACCCCGAGGGAGCACCCCATGTTCGACTTCAACGGCAAGCGCGTGATCGTCTGCGGCGGCTCCAAGGGCATCGGGCGCTCCGTGGCGCTGGGCTTCGCGCGGGCCGGCGCGCGCGTGTCCATCTGCGCCCGCGGCGCCGAGGCGCTGGAGCGCACGCGCGCCGAGCTGGGCGCCACCGCCCACGCCATGCCGTGCGACCTGGGCGACGGCGAGGCGGTGCGCCGCTACGTCGCCGCCGCCGAGGCGGCGCTGGACGGGGTGGACGTGCTGGTGAACAACGCCTCGGGCTTCGGCGCCGCGGACACGGAGGAAGGCTGGGCCGCCAGCCTGAACGTGGACGTGCTGGCCACCTTCCGCGCCACCCGCGCGGCGCTGCCGGCGCTGAAGGCGAGCCGCGGCTGCGTGGTGAACCTGTCCTCCATCTCCGGCTACGGCCCGTCGCTGCGCACGCCGGCCTATGCCGCGGTGAAGGCGCTGCTGATCAACTACACCCAGTCCCAGGCGGCGATGTTCGCCCCCGACGGCATCCGGGTGAACGGCGTGGCCCCGGGCTCCATCGAGTTCCCCGGCGGGTCGTGGGAGGCTCGGAAAACGTCGGACCCCGCGCTGTATGGCCGCATCCTGGACAGCATCCCCTTCGGCCGGCTGGGCACGCCGGAGGAGGTGGCGAACGTGGTGCTGTTCCTGTGCTCGCCCCTCGCCGCCTGGGTGACGGGGCACACGGTGGTGGTGGATGGGGGCCAGTTGCTGGGTTAGCGCGTCGCGGCTTCCAGGAAGCGGATCAGCGCCGCCATCTCCTCGGCGTTGCCCACGCGCTGCACCGGCATGCGCGTGCCCGGCGTCACCACGTCCGGCCCCCGCGTGAAAAGGTCGCTCACCGTCTCGCCGGTCCAGACGATGTCGCCGCGCGCCAGCCGCTCGGAATAGGCATAGCCGGGCACGGTGCCCATGCGCCGGCCGAACAGGTTGTGCAAATGCGGCCCGGCCATCGGCCCGCCATCGGGGCGCAGCGCGTGGCAGGCCTGGCAGGCGCGCCACACCTCCGCGCCCAGTGGGTCGAGGCCCGCCGGCAGCGCCTCGGCGGGCGGGGCGGCGGCCGGCGCCAGGGGGCGGGCCGTCGCCACGTCCCAGGCGCGCAGCAGCCGGTCCTGCCCGCCGGTCCACAGCACCCGCCCGTCGAGGGAGAAGGCGGCGGACCACACCGGCAGCCCCGGCCCTTCCAGCGTGCCGCGCAGGGCGCCGCCGGGCAGGGCGATCAACGCCACGCTGCCGCCGATGCTGCCCACCGCCAGCGTGGCGCCGTCGCGGCTCGCGGCCAGCGCCACCACCGGGCGGGGGCCGGACGCCACCTCGCGCGCCGCACCATCGGGCGCGACCAGCGCCACGGTGCCATCCACCCCCGCCACCGCCAGCGCGCCCTCCGGCAACGCCAGCAGGGCGGTGCGCGGCAGGCCGAATTCCGCCACCACGCGCGGCGTCCCGTCCGCCTCCCACCGGCGCAGCGTGCCGTCCTGGCCGGTGGAATGCAGCGCGCCGTCGGGGGTGAAGGCCACGGCGTTCACCGTGCCCTGGTGCCCCTCCATCACCCGCGCCGGCCCGCCCGCCAGCGGCCACAGCCGCACCGTGCCGTCCCACCCCGCCGAGGCCAGGAACGCGCCATGCGCGGCCAGGCCGGCGATGGGTTCGGAATGACCCTCCAGCACCGTTTCCGGCTCCTCGCCATGGGCACCCCAGATGGCGATGCGCGCATCCTCGCCCGCGCTGGCCAGGCGGCCATCGGGCAGGGCCAGCACGGCGGCGACCGCCCCCTGGTGCCAGCGCAGCACCCGCCGCGCCTGGCCGGTGGCGGGGTCCCACAGGATCACCGCCTGGTCGAACCCGCCCGAGGCCAGCACGCCGCCCGAGACGGCCAGCGCCCGCACCGGCCCGCCATGGCCGCGGAATTCCTGCGCCACGGCGGGCGTGGCGAGGAGGCACAGGGCGAGCAGCGCGCGGATCATCCCCCGCATCTGCGGGCGCCGGGGCGCTTCGGCAAGATTCGCGCGGGGCGCATGGGAAACCGCTTGCATTGGCATGGCCGGAAGATTACCCATCCTTCATTAAATAACCAGGATGGGAGCACGATCCATGTCGGCGACGAATGGCCGCGACGACGCGGCGGTGGCGGGGCTGATCATCGGCGTCACGCTGGCGGTGGTGGCGACGCTGCTGCCGGTGGTGCAGGTCACGGGCAGCAGCGGCGTGCTGACGATGACCGCCTGGCAGATCCTGCCCTGGTTCACCAAGCTGAAGGTCCTGGCGCTGGCCATGCTGCTGGCCGCCGCCTTCCTGCCGCAGCTGGCCCGCTGGCGCCTGCCGGTGGCGGCCTTCGCCGTCATCATGGTGTTCCTGCCCTCCATCGCCGCCTTCATCACCGCGATGAACGCCTGGAGCGACGTGCGGGCGGAGATCGTGCGCCAGACCGGCAACCGCGCGCCCTTCGTGCATCCGGGGCTGGCCAACTTCGCCCTCGTCGCCGCCGGCGCGCTGGTGGCCTGGGCGGTGTGGCGGCTGGAATCCCGCCGCGCCCCGGACGAGGCGCCCGCCACCGCCCCGGCGTGACCTCCGCGCCCCGTCATGGCATCCTGCGGGCCGCCATGACGGGAAGCGCCGGACCATGACCTTCGACGAGTTGACGCTGGGCCAGACGGCCAGCTTCGCCAAGACCATCACCGAGGCGGACATCCTGCTGTTCTGCGCCGTCTCGGGCGACACCAACCCGGTGCACATAGATGCCGAGGCCGCGAAGGCCAGCATGTTCGGCGAGCGCATCGCCCATGGGATGCTCTCCGCCTCGCTGATCTCCACCGTGCTCGGCACGCGGCTGCCGGGGCCGGGGACGATCTACCTGTCCCAGACGCTGAAGTTCCGCGCCCCCGTGAAGATCGGCCAGACCGTGACGGCGACCGCCGAGGTGACGGCGCTGGACCCCGCGAAGAAGCGCGCCACCCTCGCCACCCGCTGCACCGTGGATGGCAAGGTCGTGCTGGAGGGCGAGGCCGGGGTGATGCTGCCGGGATGACGCCCGCCATCCCGGCCGCGCACGGCGCGGCCCGCCGCCAGACCGCCCTCCCATCCAGCACGCCCGCGGCGCGGCGAAACCACGCGCGCGGATGCACGCGCCCGGCGTTTGAGGGCACGAAAACATTCATGCGGGCGGCACCGCGCCCCGGCATCGCCGCCGCGCCCTCCGGGCCGCCCGCATGAAGCGCATCTGCGTGTTCTGCGGGGCGCAGCCGGGGCTGGACCCGGCGCACGCGGCGCTCGCCGCCGCCACCGGGCGGGCCATCGCCGCGCGCGGGCTGGGCCTGGTGTATGGCGGCGGCAAGGTCGGCCTCATGGGCATCGTCGCAGACGCGGCGCTCGGCGCGGGCGCCGAGGTGATCGGCGTGATCCCCGAGGCGCTGATGGAGCGCGAACTCGGCCATGGCGGCTGCACGGAGCTGCGCGTCGTCCCCTCCATGCATGTCCGCAAGCAGGCGATGCTGGACCTGTCGGACGGCTTCATCGTGCTGCCCGGCGGCATCGGCACGCTGGAGGAAAGCGTGGAGGTGCAGTCCTGGGCGCAGCTCGGCATCCACGGCAAGGGGCTGTGCTACCTCGACGGCGGCGACGGCACCTGGGATCCCTTCTTCGCCCTGCTGGAACGCATGGTGCACGGCGGCTTCGTGCGCCCGCACCACGCGGCGCTGGCGTTGCGCGCCGCCACGCCCGAGCAGGCGCTGGACCTGCTGGCCGGCTGGACGCCGCCCGCGGTGACGCGCTGGATGGAACGCGGCGACACATGATCCACGGCGACTGGCGCGAGGTGCCGGACGCCGCGCGCGGCGGCACGGTGGCGCTGGGCAATTTCGACGGCGTCCACCTGGGCCACGCTGCCGTGCTGCGCGCCGCCCACGCCGCGCGCCCGGACCTGCCGCTGGCCGCGCTGACCTTCGAGCCCCACCCGCGCGAGCATTTCCGGCCCGAGGACCCGCCCTTCCGCCTCACGCTGCTGCCGGCCAAGGCCGCCGCCCTGCGTGCGCTCGGCGCGCGCCACGTCCACGCCCTGCCCTTCGGCGCCGCGCTCGCCGCCATGGGCGCGGAGGCCTTCGTGGAGGAGGTGCTGCACCGCGGCCTGGGCGCGCGGCACCTGGCCTGCGGCGCGGACTTCGCCTTCGGCCACCGGCGCGGCGGCGACGTCGCCTTCCTGCGCGGCGCGGCGGAGGCGCGGGGCATCGGCCTGTCCGTCGTGCCGCACCTGGACGACGCGGAGGGGCCGATCTCCTCCACCCGCATCCGCCGCCTGCTGCAGGATGGCTACCCGGAGCGCGCGGCCGCCCTGCTGGGCCGGCCCTTCGCCATCACGGGGGAGGTGAGCCACGGCGACAAGCGCGGGCGGACCATCGGCTTCCCCACGGCGAACATCCCGCTGGGCCGCCACCTGGAGCCGGCCCGCGGCGTCTATGCCGTGCGCGCCACCCTCCCCGACGGGCGCGTGGTGCCCGGCGTGGCCAACCTGGGCCGCCGCCCGACGGCGGGCGGCGACCCCGTCTCGCGGCTGGAGGCACACCTGTTCGATTTCGCGGAGGACATCTACGGGCAGGAGGCGAGCGTGGCGCTGGAGCGCTTCATCCGCGAGGAGCGGCGCTTCGCCGATTTCGACGCGCTGAAGGCGCAGATCGCCGCCGATGCCGGCCAGGCGCGTGCCCTGCTAGGGGCGTGAGCGTCAATAGATGGCGCAGGCCTGGTTGAGCGAGGTGCCCGTGCTCCACACCTGCGCGCTGTCCCCGCCGCGGAACTCATGCTGGCAGGCACGGCGCCATTCGAACCCGGTATGCCCCTCCACCGTCACGCGCGTGCGCGTCACCCTGGACGGCATGCGCTGGCAGACATTCTCGAGGTATGCCGTGGAGACACGGGAGGAGTTGATCCACGCGCCCGCCGCGTCCGCGTAATCGAAGGTCACGCGGGCGACATAGGCGCCACGGTTGTTGAAGCAGAGCAGCGCGCCCGTGCCCGACGACTGCGCCCCGGCGGGCGCGGCAGTCAACAGCAGCAGGGCAGCGAGCGCGGCGGGACGGATCATGGCGGCGTTCCTCATTCGACACGCGCATCGTGCCGCCGCGCGCGGCCCTTGGCCAATCGGAAACTCCGATGCACGCCATGGGCGGGGCGTGACGCATCCCGCGCGCGGGTCTATGGCGGATGGGAATCGGGAGAACCATCCATGACCGTCGAAGTGCAGCCGCTGGACCCGCGCGTGGTGTCCACGCTCGCCGCCATCTCCACCGCCACGCTCACCACCGTGCTGCTGAAGAAGGGCCTGCGCAACGTGTGGATGCGCGGCACCCGGCCGATCCGCGAGGGCCAGCCCCGGCTGGTGGGCCGCGCCTTCACCCTGCGCTTCGTGCCCGCGCGCGAGGACCTGGCGACGCCGGAATCCTGGTCCAGCCCCATCAGCACCCGCGCCGCCATCGAGGCGATGCCCGAGGGCGTGATCTGCGTGGCCGACGCCATGGGCGTGACCGATGCGGGCATCTTCGGCGACATCCTCTGCGCGCGGCTGGCCAAGCGGAAGGTCGCGGCGCTGGTCACCGACGGCGTGGTGCGCGACCGCGCCGGCGTGCTGGGCACCGGCCTGCCGGTGTGGTGCCAGGGCGCGGCGGCGCCGCCCTCGGTGGCCGCGCTCACCTTCGTGAACTGGCAGGAGCCGATCGGCTGCGGCGGCGTGGCGGTGTTCCCCAACGACGTGGTGGTGGTCGACGATGACGGCGCCGTGCTGATCCCCGCCGCCCTGCTCGACGCCGTCATGGCGGCGGCCGAGGAGCAGGAAGCGCAGGAATCCTGGATCATGGGCGAGGTGGAGAAGGGCGCCTCGCTCCCCGGCCTGTACCCGCCCAACGCCGAGAACAAGGCGCGCTACGAGAAGAGCCGCGGCCGGTGAGCAAGGGTCTCCGCAAAGGGCTGACCAGCTACGGCGACGCCGGCTTCTCGCTGTTCCTGCGCAAGGCCTTCATCAAGGCGGCCGGCTACAGCGACGACGCGCTGGACCGCCCGATCGTCGCCATCACCGACACCGAGAGCGACTACAACCCCTGCCACGGCAACGCGCCGCAGCTCCTCGAGGCGATCAGTCGCGGGGTGATGCTGGCCGGCGGGCTGCCGATGCGCTTCCCCACCATCTCCATCGGGGAATCCTTCGCCAACCCCACCTCCATGTACCTGCGCAACCTCATGGCGATGGACACGGAGGAGATGCTGCGCGCCCAGCCGATGGACGCGGCGGTGATCCTGGGCGGCTGCGACAAGACGCTGCCGGCGGCGCTGATGGGCGCGGTCTCCGCCAACGTGCCGGTCGTCACCGTGCCCGTCGGCCCCATGGTCGTCGGCCACCATCGCGGCGAGGTGCTGGGCGCCTGCACCGACTGCCGCCGCCTGTGGGGCCTGCACCGCGCGGGGAAGATGGATGAGGCGGAGGTGGAGGTGGTTTCCGGCCGCCTCGCGCCCTCCGTCGGCACCTGCATGGTGATGGGCACCGCCTCCACCATGGCGATATTGATCGAGGCGATGGGGCTGTCGCTGCCCAACAGCGCCTGCATCCCCGCCCCGCACGCGGAACGCCTGCGCTGCGGCGAGGCGTCCGGCAAGGTCGCCGTGGCGCTGGCCGCCGGCGGGCCGCGCCCGCGCGACCTCGTCACGCCCGCATCCGTGCGCAACGCCATGGTGCTGCTGCAGGCCACGGGCGGGTCCACCAACGGGCTGGTGCACCTGACGGCCATCGCCGGCCGCGCGGGCATCACGCTGGACCTGGCGGAGTTCGACCGCATCGGGCGCCAGGTGCCGGTGCTGGTGGACCTCAAGCCCTCGGGCGAGCACTACATGGAGCACCTGCACCACGCCGGCGGCGTGCCGCGCCTGCTGCGCGAGCTGGCGCCGCACCTGGACATGACGGCGCCGACCGTGACCGGCGGCACGCTCCAGGACTACGCCGACGCCGCCGAGGAGGTGCCCGGGCAGACGGTCATCCGCGTCATCAAGCCCGTCGGCGGCATGGCGGTGCTGCGCGGCAACCTGTGCCCTGGCGGCGCGGTCATCAAGCACAGCGCGGCCAGCCCCGCCCTGATGCGCCACGAGGGCCGCGCGGTGGTGTTCACGAGCGTGCGCGACATGACGGAGCGGGTGGACGACCCCGCCTTGGACGTGACGGCCGACGACATCCTGGTGCTGCAGAACGCCGGCCCGAAGGGCGCGCCCGGCATGCCGGAGGCGGGCTACCTGCCCATCCCGAAGAAGCTCGGCGCGGCCGGGGTGAAGGACATGGTGCGGATCAGCGACGCGCGCATGTCGGGCACCGCCTTCGGCACCATCGTGCTGCACGTGACGCCCGAATCCGCGGTGGGCGGCCCGCTGGGCCTGGTCCGCACCGGGGACCGCATCCGCCTGGACGTGGAGGCGCGCGAGCTGACGCTTCTGGTGGAGGAGGCGGAGCTGGAACGGCGCCGCGCCGCCTTCGCGGGCGCGCCGCCCCTGCCGAAGCGCGGCTATGCGAGGCTGTTCCAGCAGGAGGTCCTGCAAGCCGACGAAGGCTGCGACTTCGCCTTTCTCAAGGGCACCGACGACTGACGCCGGGGGTCCGGGGGGACGCTGTCCCCCCGGATTCTTTCATCCTGCCTTGGGTGTCCTGACGGCGAACGCCCCCGCGCCCAGCCCCGCCTGCACCACCGCCATCACGGCCAGGATCAGCGGGAACTCCCACCCCCCGCCCGGCCGCGAGAACAGCCAGCCATTGCCCAGGTGCTGCCACGTCGCCCCCAGCAGGATCGGCAGCAGCAGCAGCGACACGGGCCGCACCCAGATACCGAGGATGAGCGCGACGCCCGCCGCGCTTTCCGCCAGCGCGACGATGGCGCCGAGGATCGGCGGGTAGCCCAGCGAGCCGAAGAACCCCATCGTGCCGGCGAAGCCGAAGGAAAGGATCTTCAGCAGCAGCCCGTGGGCCAGCAGGGTGACGCCCAGCGTCACGCGCAGCAGGAAGATGGCGAGCGGTTGGGTGTTCGATGTCATGGCGGTGGTTCCTTTTCGCTGCCCGGCAAGCTGCCGCGTCCCGCAGGCGGCTTCCAATCGCGGCACGGAACCCTCATCATCACGCGCACCAATGACGGACCTCGCCCAGCTCGACCTCAACCTGCTGCGCGTCTTCGACGCGGTGGCGCGCGAGCGGCACGTCACCCGCGCGGCGCAGCGGCTGAACCTGTCGCAGCCCGCCGTGTCCAACGCCCTGGCCCGGCTGCGCGGGGCGCTGGGGGACGAGCTGTTCCTGCGCCGCCCCGGCGGGGTGGAGCCGACGGCCTTCGCCCAGGCCCTGGCCGTGCCCGTGCGCGAGGCGCTGGACCGGCTGGCGGAATCGCTCGCCGCCAGCGCGCCCTTCGACGCCGCGACGGCGCGCCGGGTCTTCACCCTGGCGGTGAGCGAGTATGCCGAGGCCGTGCTGGCCCCGCGCCTGATCGCCCGCGTGGCGCAGGAGGCGCCCGGATGCCTGCTGGCCTTCCGCCACGCCGACCGCACCAACGCCGAGGCGCTGCTGGAACGCGGCGACGCCGTGCTGGCGGTCGCGGTGCTGCCCGAGCCAGGCGCGCTCTACACCCGCATCCGCCTGCTGCCGGAGGGGTTCCGCACGCTGATGCGCGCCGGCCACCCGCTCGCTTCCGGAGATTTCACGCTGGAGCGCTTCCTGTCGGTGCCGCATTTGCTGCACTCGCCCAACGGCTCGCGCGATGGCGCGATGGACTGGGCGCTGGAGAAGCTGGGCCGCCAGCGAAGGCTGGGCGCGGTGGTGGCGCACCTGGCCGCCGTGCCGGCGATCCTGCTGGAAACGGATTGCGTGATCTCGCTCTCGGCCCGGCTGGCGGAAGCGCTGGCGGCGGCGCACGGCCTGGTGCTGCGCGACCCGCCGGTGGAGGTGAGCCACACGCGCCTGTCCCTGGTGTTCCACCGGCGCCTGGAGGCGGATGCCGGCCACGCCTGGCTGCGGCGGATGATCTTGGCGGAAGCGCGGGAGGCGTGAGCCAAAAAATTACCCCGGGCGCATGCTTTCGCAGAGGCGACACCGGGGTGTACGCCCGAGATATATGAAAGGCACGCCCGGCTTGCAAGCAGTTTCGACGCCCGAGGGTCCCGCCGCACTCGAAGCCGTGCTGTCGCCGGAGCGCCTGGTGACCTACCGCATCTGGGCCGATGGCGACGTGGCGCGGGCGCTCGACCTCTACGCGCTGAATGCCGCCGTTTCGGAAGCGCTGTACACGCCGTTGCAGATGCTCGAAGTGGCGATGCGCAACCGCTTCCATCAGGCGCTGGCCGCAGCCCACGGCCCGGCCTGGTTCGATGACGGGGGAATCCTGGTGGTCCGGCACCAGCGCGAACAGCTGGCCAAGGCGCGGCAGCAGCTCGCGAGGGATCGCAAGGCGCCGACCGCGAGCCGGATCGTCGCCGAACTGCCCCTGGGATTCTGGACCGCCTTGCTGAACAGGGACTACGAAGTCCTGTGGCGACGGAGCCTTCGCTTCGCGCTCGATCCCTCGGCGCGCGACGAGCACGGGCAAGGGCTGTCGCGCGCCAAGCTGGCCACGGCCGCCACGCAGATCCGCAAGCTGCGCAACCGCGTGGCCCATCACGAGCCAGTCCTGCATTGGGACCTGGCGCGGCACCATGCGATGATCCTCGCCGTCACCGGTTGGCTGTCGCCGCACGCGGCGGCCTGGACCCGGCAGCACGAACGCGTGCCGGCCGTGCTGCCCAAGGGCTTTGCGCCGCTGCCATCCCCCGGCATGCCGGAGGTGGACGGCGCCTGACCTGCCACCCAGGATTCGCTGGCCCGAACGGCCCGCCTCACGCCCGCGCCGCCACCCACCCCCCGCCCGCCACCAGCACCAGCGCCGCCGCCAACCGCCAGGACGGCTCGCCCGCGCCCCACAGCACCAGCAGCGCGGTGGAGGCCACCGGCACCGCATAGGCCAGCGTGCCCAGCAGCCGCGGGTCGCCGCGCTTCATGCCGTGGTCCCACAGGAAGAAGGCCAGCCCCACCGGCCCCGCGCCCAGCAGCAACAGCGCCAGCCATTGCCGCGCATCCGGCGTCACCCAGCCCTCGAACAGCGCATGCGCCAGCGCGGCCAGGATGGCGGAGGCGGCGCAGAACCCCGCCACCGCCTCCGTCGGCACGGCGTGCAGGCGCTTGGCCAGCACGGAATACAGCGCCCAGACCACCGCGCAGCCGATGGCGCACAGGAAGCCCAGCCAGGCCCCGGCCGGAAACCGCGCCCCGCCGCCCACCAGCAGCGCGCAGCCCGCGAAGCCCAGCGCCACGCCGGCCAGCCGCCGCGCCCCCAGCGGCAGCCCCAGCAGCGGGGCCGAGAGCAGCACGATCAGCAGCGGCCACAGGTAGTTCAGCAGGTTCGCCTCGACCGGCGGCGCCCAGTGCAGGGCCGCGAAATACAGCGCGTGATAGCCGAACAACCCCCCCACCCCGTGCAGCCAGGCCAGCGGCGGCACGCGCAGCGCCCCCAGCCGCCCGCGCATGGCCACCACGGACAGCGACAGCACGGCGGCCACCGCGAAGCCGATGGCGGTGACCTGCAAGGGCGGGATGGGGGCCGCCACCCGCGTCAGCACGCCGAGGAAGGCCCAGAGCGCCAGCGCGCCGACCCCCGCGAGGGTCGCGCTCACTCCCGCGGCAATTCCGCGTAGGGCAGCGGCGCGAAGCGCGTCGGGAAGCGCGACACCTGGCCCCAGACGCCGCCGGTCACGTAGGGGTCGGCGGCCCAGAAGGCTGCGGCTTCCTCCACCGTCGCGTGGCGCGTCACGGCGATGGACCCCACCATGCTGCCGCGCGAATCCAGCAGCGCCCCGCCCAGCGCCAGCGTGCCGTCCGCGGCCGATGCCCGCACGCGGTCGAGATGGGGCACGCGGTGCGCCTCGCGGTCCGCGCCCGGCGCGTCCTCGGCGATGGTCACCACATGGGTGAAGTGCTGCGGCATCGGGCCCGACGGCAGCGGCTGGTAGGGCAGGGGCGCGATGCGGAAGGGGCGCAGGTCGTAGCGCATCCACACGCCGTCGCGCGCGAAGGGCTCCTCCAGCAGGTATTCGCGCGCGCCGACCTCGTCCTCCGCGCCCAGCACCATCAGCGAACCCAGCGCCCGACCGCCCGGCTCGAACAGCGGCACGGCCAGGTTCAGCCGCCCGCAGGCGGCCCAGCCGGTGATGACGCCCAGATGGCGGTCGCGCACCGCGGCGCGGCGCGCGGGCGCCCCCTCGTCCTCGCCGTCCCAGGCGATCACGACGTGGCCGTTCACTTGCGGAGTTCCATCTGGATCGGTCCTTCCCGCTCGCCATTCGCGAACTGGTCCACCATGGCATTGCCGGTGTGGCCGAGCGAGTCCGCCGCGCCGTTCCAGACGATGCGCCCCTTGTGGATCATCGCCGCGTCGTCGCCGATGCGCCGCGCGCTGGCCATGTCGTGCGTGATGGAGAAGGCGGTGGCGCCGAGGCGCTCCACCACGTCCACGATCAGCCCGTCGATGACGGCGCCCATGATGGGGTCCAGTCCCGTGGTCGGCTCATCGAAGAAGACGATGTCGGGCTTGGCGGCGATGGCGCGGGCGAGCGCCACGCGCTTCTGCATCCCGCCCGAGAGTTCCGAGGGGCTGAGGTCGCCCACGCTGGCCGCCAGCCCCACCTGGGCCAGCGCCTCGGCCGCCACGTCGCGCGCGGCGGTGCGCGTCACGCGCTTCTGGGCCAGCAGCTTGAAGGTCACGTTCTCCCAGACCGGCAGGCTGTCGAACAGCGCGCCGTTCTGGAACAGCATCCCCGTGCGGTCCATGATCGCCGCGCGGTCGCGGCGCGAGAGCTTGGACACGTCCTGCCCGTCCACCTCCACCAGCCCCTCGTCGGGGGTGATGAGGCCCAGGATGCACTTGATCGTCACCGACTTGCCGGAGCCCGAGCCGCCCAGGATCACCATCGAATGGCGCGCCCGCACGTCGAGGTCCACGCCGTCCAGCACCTGCTTGGACCCGAAGGCCTTCCGCAGCCCGCGCAGGCGGATCTTGGGCGGCGCGGGTTGCGCGGCCGATTCCCGCTCCGGGCCGTGCCCTCCGCGATCGGGCGCACTCACGAGAAGAACGCCGCCGTCAGCGCGTAGTCCAGCGCGAGGATGAGGATGGAGGCCGACACCACCGCCCGCGTCGTCGCCTGCCCCACCCCCTGCGCGCCGCCCTTGGAGGCGTAGCCGCACCAGCACCCCATCAGCGCGATCACGAAGCCGAACACGGCGGCCTTCACCAGGCCGGAGATGACGTCCATCGGCTCCAGCACGCTCCAGGAGTTGACGATGTAGGTCTCGGCCACGAAGCCCAGCTTCAGCGTGCCGATCAGGTAGCCGCCCATCACGCCCAGCACGTCCGCCACCACCACCAGCAGCGGCATGGCCAGCGTCGCCGCCACCAGGCGCGGGGCGACCAGGTACTTCATGGGGTCGGTCGAGAGCGTGGTCAGCGCGTCCACCTGGTCGGTGACGCGCATGGTGCCGATCTCGGCCGCCATGGCCGCGCCGATGCGGCCGGCCACCATCAGCCCGGCCAGCACGGGGCCGAGTTCGCGCGTCACGCTCAGCACGACGACGGAGGCGATGGCGGATTCGGCGTTGAACCGCGCGAAGCCGACATAGGATTGCAGCGCCAGCACCATGCCGGTGAACAGCGCGGTGAGCGCCACCACGGGCAGGGAGAAATACGCGACCTCCACGAAGTGCCGCGTGAACTGCCGCCAGAAGAAGGGCGGCCGCAGCAGGTGCGACAGCGCCTCGATGGCGAAGAGCGACACCTCGCCGACCACGCGCAGCGCGGCGAGCACGGCGCGGCCGATGAAGGCGACGAAATCCAGCGTGGCGGTCATGCCCCCACATACTCCCGCCGGAAGCGCCGGCCCAGCCGTGTCAGGATCTCGTAGCCGATGGTGCCGGCCGCCTGGGCCATGTCGTCCGGGTCCTGGCCCAGGCCGAAGATCTCGACCGCGTCGCCGGGCCGGGCGCGGGGGGCCTCCGTCACGTCGAAGCACATCAGGTCCATGGAGATGCGGCCGGCGAGGCGCACCTCCGTCCCGTGCAGCACGCCCCAGCCCCCCGCATCCCAGGCGCGCGGGATGCCGTCGGCGTAGCCGCCGGCGACGGTGGCGATCCGGCAGGGCCGCGTGGCCAGCCAGGCGCCGCCGTAGCCCACCGTGGCGCCCGGCGGCACCTCGCGCACCTGCAGGATGGGCAGGCGCAGGCCCACCACCGGCTCCATCGGGTTGTCCTGCCCCGGCGTGGGGTTGATGCCCCAGAGCGCGGCACCCGGCCGCGCCAGCTCCGAGCGGAAGCCCTCGCCCAGGAAGATGCCCGAGGAATTGGCCAGCGAGCGCCGCGCCCGCGGCAGCCGCGCGCAGGCTTCGGCGAAGGCGTCGCGCTGGCGCGCGTTCAGCGGGTGGGTGGGGTCTTCGGCGGCGGCCAGGTGCGTCATGACGTAGCGCAGCCGCACGCGCGCGAGCATGGAGGGGTCGGCCGCCAGCGCGTCCACCTCGGCGGCCGGCAGGCCCAGGCGGTTCATGCCCGTGTCGAGGTGCAGGATGGCCTCGCCCTGGTGGTGGCGCACCTCGTCCAGCGCGTTCAGCACCGGCGTTACGCCGGGCACGGCCCGGCCGGAAAGCCCGTCGAGCACCGCCACCATCGGCCCATCGCCCAGGATGGCGCGCAGGGCCAGCCCCTCGTCGGGGGTGGCCACGAAGAAGTGGCGGCAGCCGGCGGCGCGCAGGGCGGGCGCCACCCGCGCCACGCCCAGCCCGTAGGCGTCCGCCTTCACCACCGCCCCCACCTCGCCGGGCGCGTGCTGGTCGCGCAGGAAGGCCCAGTTGCGCGCGATGGCGCCGAGGTCGATCGTCAGCGTGCCCGTGGTCATTCAGTCGCCGTAGGGCGCGGCGTGCACGGTGTCGAGGTCGCCGAAGCGGGTGAACTCGGCCTCGAAGAACAGGGGGATGGTGCCGGTGGGGCCGTGGCGCTGCTTGGCGATGATGAGGTCCGCCTTGTTGTGCGCCCGCTCCATGTCCTGCTGCCAGCGTTCCATCGCGTCGTGGAACTTGGCGTCGTCGCCGAAGGCGGTGATCTTGGGCTCGCGCGCCTTCAGGTAGTACTCGTCACGGTAGACGAACATCACGCAGTCCGCGTCCTGCTCGATGGAGCCGGATTCGCGCAGGTCGCTCAGCTGCGGGCGCTTGTCCTCCCGCTGCTCCACGGCGCGCGAGAGCTGGGACAGCGCCATCACCGGGATGTGCAGCTCCTTGGCGATCGCCTTCAGCCCCTGGGTGATCATGGAGATTTCCAGCACCCGCGATTCCGGCCGCGTCCCCACGGCGGGCCGCATGAGCTGGAGGTAGTCCACCACGATGAACTTCAGCCCCCGCGTGCGCGCGATGCGCCGGCAGCGGGTGCGAAGGGCCGACAGCGTGATGGCCGGCGTGTCGTCGATGAGGATCGGCAGCCGCGCCAGCTCGCGCGAGACGGTGACGAAGTTGTCGAACTCGCGCTGGGAGATCTCGCCTCGGCGGATGCGGTCACCCTGGATGCGCGACGCCTCGCTCAGCAGGCGGTTGGCCAGCTGGTCCGCGCTCATCTCCAGCGAGAAGATGGCCACCGCCGGCGGCACGGCGTTCGGGCCCTTCTGCTCGTCGGATTCGCGCAGCAGGGCCTGGGCGGCGCCGAAGGCCACCTTGGTGGCCAGCGCCGTCTTGCCCATGCCGGGCCGGCCGGCGAGGATCAGCAGGTCGCTGTCGTGCAGCCCGCCCAGCTTGGCGTCCATGTCGCGCAGGCCCGAGGGCAGGCCGGACACGCCGCCGCCGCGCTCCAGCGCCGCGGCCGCCACCTCGACGGCGCGGGTCAGCGCCTTCTCGAAGGAGATCGCGCCGCCCTCGCTGGCCTTCTCGGTCGCCAGGTTGAACAGCGCCTGCTCGGCCTTCTCGATCTGCTCCTTGCCGGCGACCTCGGCATCCGCGCCGAAGGCGTCGTTCACCACCGTCTCGCCCAGGTCGATCAGCTGGCGGCGGATCCACAGGTCGTGGATCAGCTTGCCGTATTCCCCGGCGTTGACGATGCCGACCATGGCGGTCAGCAGCTGCGTCAGGTAGGCGGGGCCGCCCACCTCCGCCAGCTCGCCCGTGTGCTCGAACTCGTGGCGCAGGGTGACGGCGTCGGCCAGCTGGCCGTTCTCCACCCTCCGCCGGATGGCGGTGTAGATGCGGCCGTGGACGGAATCCACGAAGTGCTCCGCCTCCAGGAACTCGCTGACGCGCTCATAGGCCTTGTTGTTGGCGAGCAGGGCGCCGAGCAGCGCCTGCTCGGCCTCCATGCTGGCCGGCGGCAGGCGGGCGCCGAGGCCGACCAGGCCGGAATCCTCGTGCAGCGCGGGCGGGTGGATGGTGTTCATGGGCCTGCCATCCTAACGCCCCGGGCCCGGCGAAGCCACCGCGCCCGCCTGTGGATAACGGGGATGCCCTGCCTCAGCTGTCCATCTTCAGGGCGGCGATGAAGGCGCTCTGGGGGATCTCGACCTTGCCGAACTGGCGCATCTTCTTCTTCCCCTCCTTCTGCTTGTCCAGCAGCTTGCGCTTGCGGCTGATGTCGCCGCCGTAGCACTTGGCGGTGACGTCCTTGGACAGCGCGCTGATCGTCTCGCGCGCGATCACCCGCCCGCCGATCGCCGCCTGGATGGGGATCTTGAACAGCTGGCGCGGGATCAGGTCCTTCAGCTTCTCGCAGATCTGCCGCCCGCGCCGGTCGGCGGCGCTGCGGTGCGCCATGAAGGACAGCGCGTCCACCGGCTCGTTGTTGACGAGGATGGAGATGCGGACCAGGTCGCTCTCGGCGTAGCCATCCATGTTGTAGTCGAAGGAGGCGTAGCCGCGGCTGACGCTCTTCAGCCGGTCGTAGAAGTCGAACACCACCTCGTTCAGCGGCAGGCGGTAGACGGCCATGGCGCGGGTGCCGACGTAGGTCAGCTCCACCTGCTGGCCGCGGCGCTCGTTGCACAGGGTCAGGATGGGGCCCAGGTGCTCGTCGGGCACGAAGATGGTGGCCTTGATCCACGGCTCCTGGATCGTCCTGATCCGCATCGGGTCCGGCATGTCGGCGGGGTTGTGCAGCTCCTCCACCGTGCCGTCGGTCAGCTCCAGCTTGTACACGACGGATGGGGCGGTCGCGATCAGCTCCAGGTTGAACTCGCGCGACAGGCGCTCCTGGATGATCTCCAGGTGCAGCAGGCCCAGGAAGCCGCAGCGGTAGCCAAGGCCCAGCGCGAGGCTCGTCTCCTGCTCGAAGTGGAAGGAGCTGTCGTTCAGCCGCAGCTTGCTCAGCGCGTCGCGCAGCTTCTCGAAGTCGTCGGCGTCCACCGGGTACAGCCCGCACCACACGACGGGGATGGAGGGCTTGAAGCCGGGCAGGGCGGCGGCGGCCGGCACGCGGTCGTCGGTGATGGTGTCGCCCACCGAGGTGTCGGCCACCGTCTTCATCGCCGCGTTCAGGAAGCCCATCTCGCCCGGGCCGAGGCTTTCCTTGGGCACCATCTTGGGCGTGAAGACGCCCACCTGGTCCACCGTGTAGGTGGCGCCGTTGCTCATCATGCGGATCTTCTGGCCGCGCCGCAGGTGGCCGTCCTTCACCCGCACCAGGATCACCACGCCCAGGTAGCTGTCGTACCAGCTGTCCACCAGCAGCGCCTTGGTGGGGGCGTTCCCGTCGCCCTTCGGCGCGGGCAGGCGGTTGACGATCGCCTCCAGCACGCCCTCGATGTTCAGGCCCGTCTTGGCGCTGATCTCCACCGCATCCGAGGTGTCGAGGCCGATCACGTCCTCGATCTGCTGCTTCACCCGCCCGGGCTCGGCCGCCGGCAGGTCGATCTTGTTCAGCACGGGGACGATCTCGTGGTTCGCCTCGATCGCCTGGTACACGTTGGCGAGCGTCTGCGCCTCCACCCCCTGGGACGCGTCCACCACCAGCAGCGAGCCCTCGCAGGCGGCGAGGCTGCGCGACACCTCGTAGGCGAAGTCCACGTGGCCGGGCGTGTCCATCAGGTTCAGCGTGTAGGTCTTGCCGTCCTTGGCCTTGTACTGGATGCGGACGGTCTGCGCCTTGATGGTGATGCCGCGCTCGCGCTCGATGTCCATGCTGTCGAGCAGCTGTTCCTTCATGTCGCGGTCGGCCACCGTCCCCGTGCTCTGGATCAGCCGGTCGGCGAGCGTGCTCTTCCCGTGGTCAATGTGTGCCACGATGGAGAAGTTGCGGATGAGGTCGAGCGGCGTTTCGGAGGTCATGGATGCCCGGGGCAGGAGTTGCCCTGGGACATAGGCCAACGGGGCCGGATGTCAAAGCGCGGTGCGCATTCGTTCCTCTTTGCGGGGCGCGCTACCGCCGCCCCGCGTCGAGACGCGGCGCGAGTTTCCACATCGCCCAGGCCCCCAGGAACGGCCCCGGCGCCAGCAGCGCGAAGGCCCCCGCCCAGCCCAGCGCCGGCACCGCCCAGGCCATCAGCTGGATCGCCGGCACCGTCAGCGCGAAGCCCAGCGCCGTCTGCATCGTCAGCATGGTGCCCAGGTAGGCGGGGCGCGCGCACAGCGCGGTGCAGGCGCTGAACTGCGCGGAATCCGCCACCACCGTGAGCCCCCACAGCGCCGCCAGCGGCCACACCAGCCAGGCCGGCGCCACCCCCACCAGCACCGCGCATCCGCCCGAGACGACCATCGCCGCCGCCGCCATCCGCGCGCGGTTGAAGCGGTCCGCCAGCAGCCCCAGCCCCACGCAGCCCACGGCGCCCGCGCCCACCACCAGCGCCGTCAGCGCGCCCGCGGGCCAGCCGGCGCCCTGCGCGGCCCCCTGCGAAGCCAAGAACAGCCCGATCCAGGCCCACATGGCGTACAGCTCCCACATGTGGCCGAGGTAGCCGAGTGTGGCCAGCCGCAGCCGCCCGTCGCGCCACACCTCCAGCGCCTGCGCGGGGTCGAAGGGCGGGCGGGCCGTGGCCAGCGGGCCGGGGCGCACCGGCAGCACGCACAGCCCGCCCAGCAGCGCCACGCCGCCCGCCACCAGGTACACCACCCGCCAGTCCGGCGTGCCCAGGATGGCCGGGATGGCGTGCGGCGCCGCCGAACCCAGCGCCAGCGCCCCCACCACCAGCCCGATCAGCAGCCCCATGTCGCCGCGCGCCCAGCTGGCGGCCAGCTTCATCCCCACCGGGTAGATGCCGGCCATCGCCGCCCCGGCCAGGAAGCGCAGGGCGAAGGCGCCGGGCCCCGCGGGCTCGATGGCCGCCTGCGCCGCCGTGCCCAGCCCCGCCACCAGCGCGCTGCCCAGGAACAGCCGCCGCGCCGGCCAGCGATCCGCCAGCCCCAGCAGGGCGGAGGCCAGCGTGCCGGCCACGAAGCCCGCCTGCACCGCCGCCGCCAGCCAGCCGGCCTGCCCGCGGGAAATCGCGCCCTCGGCCAGCAGGGCGGGCACGGCGGCGGTGCCGGCGAACCACACGGCAGGCGCCAGCATGACGCCGGCCAGCAGCAGCGCGAGGTTGGGCAGGCGGCGGTCCATCATCCGCGGCAGCCTCGCACGGATGAACACGTCTTCAAATATCTTGCTTGTTCAGGCGCTTGCGCGGCACCAGCTTCCACCCATGCTGCGCCGGACCCTGCTGATCCTGCCGCTCGCCGGCTTCGCGCCCCCGCCCGTGCTGCGGGGCGACGCGCTGCACCCCTGGCTGGCGGCGCTGGCGGGGGGCGGCTTCACCCTGATGCTGCGCCACGCCGACACGCGCGGCACCGGCTGCGACGGAACGACCGACTGGCGCGACGCCGCCCGCCAGCGCCACCTCTCGCCCGACGGCCGCGCCCAGGCCCGCCGCATCGGTGCCGCCCTGGCCGCCGTGCCGCTGGAACGCCCGGTGCGCGCCAGCCCGGTGCCCCGCGCCTTCGAGACGGCGCTGCTCGCCTTCGGCGCCGCCGAGGCGGACGAGCGCCTGCTGTCCGACGAGTTCGCCCGCCGCAGCATGGCCGGGGTCCAGCGCGCCCTGCTGGCGGAGGCGCCGCCGCCGGGGCTGAACCGCGTGCTGGTGGGCCACATGGGCAGCGCGATGTCGCCGCCCGGCCGCAGCATCACCCAGGCCGAGTTTCCGGAAGGGGCGCTGATGCTGTGGCGGGCAGGCCAGCCGGTGGCGACGCTGGAGCCGGCGCCCCTGCCGGATGGCGGGGCGCATCGCTGCGGCTGATCCGCGCGCCCATGATCCGGCGGGCCAGGGCGAGGCGCTCCTCCAGGATGGAGGTGGCCAGGGCGATGCGGGGAATGGTCATGGGCGGCGGCATGCGCGCCGAACGCCCATCCCGGCCAATGGTTGCCACCGATGGAACCGTTCGGCGCCGCCTATCCCCGCAGCACGGCCCCCGTCGCCTTCGCCACGGCGGCCGTGACGCGCGCCGCCACCGCCTCGATCTCCGCGTCCGTCAGGGTGCGCTCGCGCGGCTGGAGCGTCACCTGGATGGCCAGGCTCACCTTGCCCTCCGGCAGGCGCTCGCCGGCGTAGCGGTCGAACAGCGCCACCTCGGCCACCAGCGCCTTGTCCGCGGCCTGGGCGGCGCGCAGCAGGGCGTCGGCCGGCACCGCCGCGTCCACCAGGAAGGCGAAGTCGCGGGTGATCGGCTGGAAGGGCGGCAGCTCGGGCGCGGCCTTCTTGCGGCGCTTCGGCTCGGGGATCGCGTCCAGGAACACCTCGAAGGCCACGCTGCCGGCCGGCAGGTCCATCGCCCGGCAGGTGCGCGGGTGCAGCTCGCCGAAGCGCGCCAGCACCGCCTTCGGGCCCTGGCGCAGCGTGCCGGAGCGGCCGGGGTGGTAGTGCCCCGGCGCCTCGGCCACCACCTGCACGCCCCCCATGGGGGTGCCCAGCGCCTCCAGCACCGCCAGCGCGTCGGCCTTGGCGTCCAGCGCGTCCAGCGGGCGGGCGGGGCTGGCCCAGCTCGGCGGGGTGCGGCCCGTCCGCAGCCCGCAGGCCATGGCGCGCTGGCCGGACTGCGTGGCGTCGCGATACCCGCCGCCGACCTCGCCCAGCGCCACGTCGGCGAAGCCGCGCGCGGCGTTGCCGGCCGCGGCCAGCGCCAGGGTGGCCAAGGGGGTGGGGCGCATCTGGTCCAGGTCGGCGCTGATCGGGTTCTCCACGCGCAGCGCATCCGGCGTGTCGCCGAACAGCGCGGCCACGCGGTGGCTGGTGAAGCCGTAGGTCACGCATTCCAGCAGCCCGCGCGCCGCCAGCACGCGCCGGGCCAGGGCCGTGCGCGTCTGCCTGGCGTCCAGCGCCGGGGCGGGCACCACGGCGGACACGGGCAGCGAGACGGAGGGCACCGCGTCCAGCCCGCCCAGGCGCAGCACCTCCTCCACCAGGTCGGCCTCGGCCTCGGTGGCGGCGCAGCCCTCGGCGGCCTTCGCCGCGCGGGCGGGGTTCAGCGCCGGGTCCTGGTCCAGCACGATCGGCGCGGCCACGTCGTTGCGCCAGGACGGCACGTGGACGGTGACGGAGGCCTCGTCGCGCGCCGCCACGGCGAAGCCCAGCCGTTCGAGGCGCGCGACCGCCTCATCCGGCGGAAGGTCCAGCCCGCCCAGGCCGGCGACGCGCTCGAAGCGCAGCGTGGCGGTGCGGCGCCAGGCCGGCTCGGCGCCGGCCTCGGTGACCGTGCTCGCCTCGCCGCCGCAGAGTTCCTGGATCATGCGGGTGGCCGCTTCCAGGGCGGGGCGCATCAGGGCGGGGTCCAGGCCGCGCTCGTTGCGGGCGCGGGCGTCGGTGTGGATGCCGTGGCGGCGGCCGGACAGGGCGATCCGCACCGGGTCGAACAGCGCGCATTCGATGAAGACCTCCGTGGTCGCCTCGTCGCAGCCGCTGTGCTCGCCGCCGATGACGCCGCCCAGCGCCTCGGGGCCGTCGGCATCCGCGATGATGCCGTCCTCGGGCGACAGCGCGTAGGTCTTGCCGTTCAGCGCGGGCAGCGCCTCGCCCTCGCGCGCGAGGCGCATGGTGATGGCGGGGCCGCGCACCTTCGCCACGTCGAAGACGTGCAGCGGCCGGCCGAGGGCGAAGGTGAACCAGTTGGTCACGTCCACCAGCGCCGAGATCGGCCGCAGCCCGATCGCCACCAGCCGGTCCTGGAGCCATTGCGGCGAGGGGCCGTTGCGGACGCCGCGCACCGCGCGCCCGAGCGCCCAGGTGCAGGCGCGCGGGTCCTCGATATGCCAATGCAGCGGCGTGTCGTAGGCCGGCGCGACGGGCTCGGCGCCCCACGGCTTCAGCGTGCCCAGCCCGGCGGCGGCCAGGTCCCGCGCCACGCCGCGCACGGACAGGGCGTCGCCGCGATTGGGCGTCACCTTGATCTCGATGATGGGGTCGTCCAGCCCGGCCCAGTCCACGTAGCGCGCACCGACCGGCGCATCCGCCGGCAGGTCCACGATGCCGGAATGGTCGTCGCCCAGGCCCATCTCGCGCGAGGACAGCATCATCGCCTCGCTCTTCACGCCGCGGATCTCGCCGGGCTTGAGCGTGATGCCGGTGCCGGGGATGAAGGCGCCGGGCAGGGCGGCGACGCCCAGCATGCCGGTGCGCGCGTTCGGTGCGCCGCAGACCACGGACAGCGCGCGCCCGTCGCCCACGTCCACGCGCAGGGCGCGCAGGCGGTCGGCGTTGGGGTGGGGCGCGGCCTCGATCACGCGGGCGATCACGAAGGGGGCGAGCGCGGCGGCGCGGTCCTCCACGCCTTCCACCTCGATGCCGATGGCGGACAGGGTGGTGGTGATGGCGTCAAGCGTCGCATCGGTGTCGAGGTGCTCGCGCAGCCAGGAAAGGGGGAACTTCATGTTTCTATGCCCTCAAGCGCCGGGCGCGCGCATCCGCGCGCTGGGCTTCGCCGCGCATCGGGTGCGCCAGCTGGGAAGACAGTCTGGCGGCGGCGGCCGCCGTGCGGCCGCATGCTCCATGCGCGCGCCTGGGCATCTCAGCCCGCCTCGTGCAGCGAGGCGGGCTGGAGCGGGCTGGTGCCGTAGTGGCGCAGCCAGCGCACGTCGCCCTCGTAGAAGGGGCGCAAATCGGCCATGCCGTGCTTGAGCATGGTGATGCGCTCGATCCCCATGCCAAAGGCGAAGCCCTGCCATTCCCGCGCGTCCAGCCCGCAATTGGCCAGCACGCGCGGGTGCACCATGCCGCTGCCCAGGATCTCCAGCCAATCCGTCCCCGCGCCGAGTTCGCCCGTGCGGCGGTTCCAGCCGATGTCCACCTCCATCGAGGGCTCGGTGAAGGGGAAGTAGGAGGAGCGGAAGCGCACCGGCAGCGTGGCGATGCCGAAGAAGGCGCGCAGGAAATCCGTCAGGCAGCCCTTGAGGTGGCCCAGCGTGATGCCGCGGTCGATCACCAGCCCCTCCACCTGGTGAAACATCGGGCTGTGGGTGGCGTCGTGGTCGGCGCGGTAGGTGCGGCCGGGCGCGATGACGCGGATCGGCGGCTCCTGCGCGATCATCGTGCGGATCTGGAGCGGCGAGGTCTGGGTGCGGAGGACCGTGCGCCGCCCGTCGGTTTCGCCGGGAAGATAAAAGGTGTCCTGGTCCTGCCGCGCCGGGTGGTGGTCGGGGATGTTCAGCGCGGCGAAGTTGTACCAGTCGCCCTCGATGTCCGGGCCCTCCACCACGGCGAAGCCCATCGCGCCGAAGATGGCCGTCAGCTCCTCCATCGTGCGGCTGATGGGGTGGATGAGGCCGTGCTGCGCGGGGCGCGCGGGAAGGGTCACGTCCAGCCGCTCGTCGCGCAGGCGCGCGTCCAGCGCAGCTTCCTCCATCCAGTTCCGTCGAAGTTCAAGCTGCACTTCAAGCTTGTCCTTCGCGTCATTCAACGCTGCACCTCGGGCACGCCGTTCGTCGGGCGCTACGGCTCCAAGTCCTTTCATCTGTATGGACAGGCGCCCTTGCTTGCCGAGATACGCTACCCGAACAGCGTCGAGGGCGCGAAGATCAGGCGCTGCACGCATCTCCACGAGTGCAGCTTCGATCATAGCGTCGAGGTCTTCGGTCATCGGGATTCCAGCAGGCGATGAAGGGCGGGGCGGGCGTGGTCGTCGCCGGCGTCGAAGGCGTCGTGCACGTCGGCGAAGGTCTCGGGGAAGGGCGTGCCCTCGCCGGGCCAGCCGTCGTTCACGTGCTCCCACAGGAGGGCGGCGATGGCGGCGCAGGCCGCGAAGCCCAGGCCGCGCGCCAGGAAGCCGCGCGCCAGGGCCAGGCCGAGGGCGTCGAACATCTCCCAGGACGGCAGCGCGGACGCGGCCTGCGCCGCCTCCAGCTCCTCGGCCGTGATGTCGAAGCCCTGGGGGTCCGCGGCGTGGCGCCGCGCCCAGGCGTCGGTGACGGAATCGAAGTCCAATCCGGTTCCCCCAGAACGGAAAAGGGCCGCGGACGCTTCCGCGCCGCGGCCCCTGTTCGGTCAGGCGTGCCGGCGCGTCAAGCGGCGGCGGCGGCTTCCGGCTTCGCGGCCTTGGCCTGCTCGACGATCGCGGCGAAGGCGGCCGCGTCCTCGTAGGCGATGGCGGCCAGGACCTTGCGGTCCATCTCGATCCCCGCCGCCTTGATGCCGGCGATGAAGGTCGAGTAGGTCATGCCGTGCTCGCGCACCGCGGCGTTGATGCGCTGGATCCACAGCCCGCGGAACTCGCGCTTCTTGTTGCGCCGGTCGCGGTAGGCGTATTGCAGCGCCTTCTCGACGCGCTGGAGCGCGGCGCGGTAGGTGGTGGAGGACCGGCCGACGTAACCCTTGGCGAGGCCGAGGATCTTCTTGTGGCGGGCATGGGCGGTGACGCCCCGCTTGACGCGTGCCATCTGTGCTTCTCCTCTCGCTTACCGGGGCAGGCCGTAGGGCAGCCACTGCTTGACGGTCTTGGCGTCCATGTCCGTCAGCGTCTGCGAGCCGCGGTTCTGGCGCTTGGCCTTCTGCGAGCGGGCGGACAGCATGTGCCGCTTGCGGCCGGGGCCGGCGAGGACCTTGCCGGTGGCCGTGATCTTGAAGCGCTTCTTCGCGCTCGACGTCGTCTTCATCTTGGACATTCGGGCCCTCCTGTCGGTGGGTTGGGGACGCCCCGCACGACCGCACCACGCGGAAGGGGGACGCGTCCCGGCCGGGCTGTCCAATTGCCACGGCGCGGGGAAGAGGGGCGCGTGTACCCGCGCGCCCGCAGCGAGTCAAATCAGCGCGGCCACTCGAACCCCACCGCGTTGCGCGCCACCACGCGCAGCGGGATGGCGGCGGCGGCCAGCGGCGGCGGGGGCGGCGGCGGCGGCCCGCCGGGCGG